>FWWM01000500.1_pt1 | contig 130062 bp, 99 predicted proteins | sample 2228351 | NCBI WGS metagenome assembly FWWM01 (sample SAMEA103939774, study PRJEB20133) | metagenome
TATTTCCTATCTCCTATTTCCTATCTCCTATTTCCTATCTCCTATTTCCTATCTCCTATTTCCTATCTCCTATTTCCTATCTCCTACTTCCCTGCGTTGACCAACGACTGATCAAACAACACTTCATAAATAACATGAGGTTCCTGTTTACCTTTCAAGCGCACGGCACCCAATTCACGCAACTCATAAGGCGATTGATTGCCAAGTGCTTGCATCAAGTTTGATGAAATAATAATCTGACCGGCTTGAGCAATACTGCACAAACGTGACGCCGTATTTACCACATCACCAATGAGTGTATAGTCTTGACGCTGATCTGAACCGATATTGCCGACTACCGCTGAACCATAGCTAATCCCAATACCCATGCCAATCTCGAAAGTTAGTTCTTCTCGCCAAATTTGTGCCAGCCGGGCAAATGCCTGTTGCATAGCAACCGCAGCCATCACGACACGCTGAGGATCATCGGGATGGCTGATTGGTGAACCGAAGACGCCAATCAAGCCATCACCCAGAAACTTATCAATAGTGCCATCATAGGCATAGAGAGCATCGGTCATCGCGGTAAAAAACCGGTTGAGGACACGTTCCACCAGCACATGAGCGTCCAACTGCTCGGTCAAGGTTGTAAAGCCGCGCATATCGGCGAAGAGCACGGCAACCGTGCGTTCCGTTGGTGTGCCGAAATCGCTACCCGCACTGAGCAGCCGTTCAGCGACTTCCGGTGATACGTAGCGGCGAAAAACGCTGCGTACCCGTTCACGCTCCTGTTGTTCCAGGCGCTTGATTGGGCTAATATCGCGAAAGACGACGACCCGCCCCAGGGTTTTTCGGTCCACGCTACGCACCGGAGCAATACTGACACTAAAGTGCAGGTGTGGCTGCGGTTCGATTTCAAGCGCGGTCGATCCCTCTTGGTCAAGCGCAGGCAAGATGGCGCGCAGCGCCGGAAACTGATCAACAGGCTGACCATAATGCGTTTTCTGGTCGATCTGCAAACGGGAGAGGGCCGCTGAATTGGCCAGCAACAGGCGAGCCTGCGGATCAATGAGCAAAATAGGATCGGTTGCACTCTGCAAAATAGCATTGAGTGTTGAACGCTCGTCATTTACAATCTGGTACAGTCGGGCATTTTCAACAATCTGGACAACAAGACTTGCCACCGTGGTGAGCAATTCTAGTTCAGCCTGCCCAAACTGCGCACGCCGATTCACTTCCAGGCATAGAAAACCTTGTGTTTGCTTTTTCACCCTCAGCGGTGCCAGCAAGAGATTATCCAACGCTTGAGCTGTAAAGATCGATTGCAGAGATGCCAGAGTCAGATCGGATCGTTCGGCAAGATCAGTTACATAGCATGGCTGTTGCACCATCGCAATTTTGGCGGCGATGTAAGGATTCTGTTGCAGTATACGAGAAAGTTCTTGATCGAATGATGATTCTTGACCATACGATGCAACGATTGTATCGGCAGGTTTGGGGCCAAACAGAACGATAGCAGTCCATTTAGCCTGAAAAATCTGCGTAACTGCCTTAGCAATCAGTTGCATATCAGTAGCCGCAGTGAGCTGAGCAGTTAACGCAAGGGAGAGACGGTTAATGTCGTTAAGTTGTCTGATGCGGCGCTGTTCGCTCTCAAACAGGCGCGCATTGCTGATGGCAATCGCCAGTTGGTTGGCAATTGCCTGTAAGATAGCCTCGTCATTGCCGGTAAACGCACCTGGCTGCGGACTACGTACCTCAATTGTGCCCAGCAACTCACGACCCAACAGGACCGGAACGCTCAGTGCTGAACGCGCCAGTGCTTCACCCGGCAATACTGGAACAAAACGCGCATCCTGGCGCAGATCATCAATCCGTAGTGGTTGTTGCTGGCGGTACACCCATCCACTCAACCCTTCTTCGAGGCTGGTGACTACCTTCGTTTCACCTAATAGATTAACCCCGGCAATCGCACGCAGCTCAAATTGATTGTCCTGACGTAGTAAAAGTGCGACCAGAGGGTATTTGAACTGATGGTGGATCATCTGCACCAGTAACCGGCTCAACTGATCCATCTGCATCAATTCAGAGAGCATCCGGTTAATCTCGTTGATCTGGCGCAACTCTTCGGCACGACGGGCCAGTAGCTCTTTCTGCTGCTCACTCAGACGATAGAGGCGAGCACTCTCCAGCGCCACCGCAGTCTGAGCAGCTACTGATGACAGTAGTTCCAGATGTTCGTTTGTGAAATGACCAGGGGTATGGTGTACCAGGGTAATAACCCCCCACGCGCGGTTGTCACGGATGATCGGCATAGCCGCTACTGAACGCACGTCCTGATGGCGTTCGGAGGTTACCAGCCAGCGCGAATCGGTGCGCGTATCGGTGATTAGGATTGGGCTACGCGACCGCAATGCCAGACCGGCCACACCGTAACGCAAAATGTCCTGGATTTCACCGGATGCTGGATGCTGGCTGCTTGAATAGAGGAGAACCTTTTCCTCGATGAAACCGGTCAGAATGATACTGGCACGAATGGCGCCAATCGCATCGGCCAGATGGTTGAGAAAACCTGTGAGAAGAACATCTAATTCGATACTGGAACCCAGATCACGCGAAAGATGCAGCAACAATTCCGTCTTACGCTGCTCTTGCTGGAGATTGCGTTGGGCACGTTGCAGACGGAGCAGGGCGCGTACTCGTGCCAGCAACAGGGTGTGGTCAACCGGTTTAAGCAGGACATCGTCTGCACCGGCATCGAGATGACTGACGCTGGTGTTCAGGTCGGCATGGGCGGAGACGATGATGATTGGAATGAATGGTTTAGTGCGGTCTGCTTTGATCCGGCGGGTTATTTCGCCTCCATCGACCCCAGGAAGCGCCAGATCGAGCAAGATCAGGTCGGGAGTGATTAACTGGAGAAAGTTCAGCGCCTCTTCGCCCGTGGTTGCTACCGAAACCCGGAAGCCATGGCGGGTGAGAATAGCTTGAAAAATACGACGAATGTCATTATCGTCTTCAACGATAAGAATGTGTGCTGATTCGGACATAAACACTCCCTGACAGGAAGTTCCGATTAGTAGTATAACACGTCTGAAACGGTTTTTCTCTCGTCTTCGGAGTGAGTACTATTTCTGTAGTTGGGAAGAGCCTATCTGCATTGACTCGGAACCTGCCTTTCCAGGTAATCATCTGACACGGGCTGCTCTGGCGCGAGGCATGGTATTCACCCACTGACCAGGCAGTGGCCGATGGATGACAAACCCTGTCTTAAACTATTGCAGTCGTGTCAGGATTGAACTTAAGGCATGGCAAAACAACCCCGTGCGTCGGGGTAGCACCGGCAGAGTCAGGGTGTTGCCAGATAGGGCTTTAGTCTTGCCAGGTCGGCAAGTGCTCTTCAGCAGATCTGCCTGGCTTGTCAGGCATAGCCTTCGACAAGCGCAGAGTATTCGACCATCTGGTCAATACCGGCGACATTCATCTCACCGTTTGGCTGCGCTGATGGCAGCTCGCAACCGGTTCAAAGGTCAGCTTATCTGGCCGGCAATCAAAACCGGACCGGTGGGGCCAGGGCTGCCGGGAGCCGGTTCAGCCGTAATGGCCAGTGTCACGCCACTCGCCACCTGTGCTGCCGGCAAGCGGACGAAGCCATAGCCATTCGGGTCAACAGTAAAGACACCACCACTGACAGGAGCAGCATTACCTTCGATGAGCCAGAGCTGATAGACCTGATCGGCGGAAAGAGGTGGTAGGGCTGCAATAACTACCAGATTCCCTTCTGGATCACGAAATACCGATCCCTGACCATTGTCCCCTTGCAGTGCAGCCAGAGGGTCTGGCGTGACAAGGACGGCGGCCAGTTGTTGAGATGCAGCCTGCGCAGTCGCAGCGATCATTTGCGCCTGATCGCGCTGTTGAATGATCGTTGCCAGTTGAGCTTGCAAACTGTTGATGTACCAGACCAGACCAAAGACAGCGACGGCAAGGACTACCGTCAAACTGCCGAGAACTGCCTGCCAGCTTCGCCACCAATGCCGGTAGGATGAAGATTTCTCGACCTGTGTTGAGCGACGTCCTACGGCATAATCGATGGTTCGCTGGCGCCACTCTGGAGGTAGTTTCGGTTGTTCGAGACCATACGGCAACAAATCAGCAGCCGCACGCAGCTCGGCCAGAGTTTGCTGTAATGCCGGTTGCTCTGTCAGCAGACGTTGCACCCGTTCGCGCTCTGCCGGTTCGAGCGCATCGAGTGCGTAAGCCGCCAGCAACTCGGTTATATCGTCAGATCGTTCCGATGAAGGTTCCATGCTACGACTCCGCCAGCATTCGCAACAGTTCACGCAATTTTGTCAAACCAAGTCGCAATCGTGTTTTGATAGTACCAAGTGGTTCACCAAGTCGCTCGGCAATCTCTGCTTGCGTCAAACCACCGTAATATGCCATCTCAATTGCCTGGCGCTGTGGTGATGGCAGGTCAGCCAGGGCTGCGCGCACTGCTTCACGCAAGATGCGTTGCTCAACATCGTGTTCAATGTCTGAGGATGTTGAAGGATGAGGTGTAGCATCAATGCCGGTCAATTCACGGCTGCGCCCTCGTTCACGTTTACTGCGGAGCGCGTCGATTGCCCGATGGCGGCTGATACCAATAATCCAACCCGCCACGGCACCGGCCTGGCGACGAAAGCCACCTGCCGTCTGCCAGATATTCTGAAAAACGTCTTGCATAACCTCTTCGGCCGTCTGCCGATCACCGGTGATACGCAGCGCAATCGCGTATACTAATGAAGCGTACCGATCATATAGCTCGCCGAGTGCAGCTTCTTCACGCTGAACAATCAAGTCGATGAGCAATTCATCGGTCAGACCACGGAGACCAGTATCTTCAGGTGGTTGCGATGGCATTGAATACGAGACCCTCTGTTCAGTAGAGCTATGGCGATACTGTATTATAGCTGAATTGACCGGCACAAGTAATGATTGCCCACCCACAGTTGTTCCCCTCTCCTGTGCAGCCGCTAAACATACACAAGCCTGCCAGGAGATGCTCTCCCTGGCAGGCCCGGCCTCTGCCTGACACGACGCGCTTAGAATACCCTGGTATAGGGTTGGGTTGGATCGGACTTCACACCACCGAGAACGGCCGCAATTTGAGCAGCAGTGGGTGCGGTGACCGGCCCGATGAAGCCCTGACCGCCTTGCAAGAACGGTGCCAGCGTGGGCACTGCATCAGAAACGTTGTAGTAAATCGGTAGCGGTAAGGGCAGGTTGTTCGGGGCAAAGCCGCCAATGTCACGGATCAAGGCCAGGTGCTGCGCTTCGCTGCACGCATGCTGGGCCGTGGTGCCGGCCAGCCGATCAGCACCCAATTCGGCAAAGCGGCGTGTGGCTGCAAGGTAAGCTCCGACAAACGCGGTCTCGGCATCTGCTCCGACCTGAACGAAGAGGGCCGGGTCACGTAGCAAATTGGCCGGAACATAGAACTGATTGGTCAAAGCCTGACCACCGTTGCTGACCAGAAAATCGAGGTGGTACTTCTCGGCATCGAGGGCCAGCTTGAGGTAGAGAATGTCCTCTTCGTGCAGTTTGAATTGGGCTGAGGTTAACGCAGCGTAGTAGAACGTGGTTGCCAGTGTCTCGGCTGTTGCAGCCAGGTTCAGAATAAGCTGTGGATCGTCTTTGCGATCATGGCCGGCTGAGGCAGATTGAATCCCGAACAGATTGGCGAAGCTGGCAACAACCAGACCGCCACCGATACCGGCAATGCCCTTAATCAGACTCCGACGAGAGAAGACACCCTGATTTGTTTGTTCGGCTGTCACTGTCTTACCTCCGCTTTCAGATGATGTTTGGTGCATGCCCGTGCATGCGCCTTCATCTATCTGTGCGAAGGTTTTGCCATTTTGGATGTCAGGATCGGAACATCTATGCCAGGAATTTGGAAAGATCACCGTAAACCGGCAGCAGTGGCAATGGTATGGGTGTGAATGTCAACAGTGTCACTGATCTGACGGGCATAGCCGCCGGCCATCGTCACCGCAACCGGTACGCCTGCTGCCCGGCAGTAGCTAAAGACCAGACGGTCGCGCTCGGCCAGACCGGCTTTGGTCAGGCTCAACCGACCCAGCCGGTCGTCGTAATAGGGATCGGCACCGGCCAGATAGATCACCAGATCAGGGCGGGCAATTGCAAAGACCTGGCGCACCCCCCACTCCAGCGCATCGAGATAGGCCGTATCGCCAGTAGCATCAGGAAGGGCAATATCCAGGTCACTCTGCTGTTTGCGAAAAGGAAAATTGTGAGCGCCGTGAATCGAAAAGGTAAAGACGGTTGGATCACCCGTGAAGATGGCCGCAGTGCCATCACCCTGATGCACATCGCAATCGATGATGGCAATGCGTTGAACACGTCCTTCGGACTGCATGGCGCGTGCGGCGACGGCGGCATCGTTGAACACACAATAGCCGGCGCCGGCATCGGCGAAGGCATGATGGGTACCACCGGCCAGATTCACGCCTACCCCTTCGCTCAGGGCTACCCGACAGGCGGCTATCGTTGCCCCTGCCGAACGCCGCGAGCGTTCGACCATCTGCGGCGACCAGGGAAAACCGATGCGCCGAATTTCGGCACTGGTCAAGTGTCCATTGATGACCCGCTCAACGTAGTTCGCGTCATGCGCCCGGCACAGCTCGGTGATACTGGCCGGTTCGGGAACGTGCAACCGCTCAGGCGTTACAATCCCCTCACTCAGCACCCGCTCCCGAAGCAGCGCATACTTCTCCATCGGAAAACGGTGCCCTGGCGGTAGTGGCAAGACAAACGTATCAGAATAAAAGGCGCGCATCTACTCCGAAGCATTCATTGAAAGCTGACGCTGGCGACGCTCTTCCCCCAGCCAGCGCAAGGCTCGAACAACCAACAGAGCGACAGTGAGAGGAATCAATACCAGACCTACAACTGTAGTATAGATCGACAATCCGGCACTGCCGGTTGCCTGCAAAACCAGATACAGCGTATAGCTCAGGTAATAGACCAGTAAGAGACTACCTTCCCGTTGCGACACCATCCGGCGGGTAAAGAAAATCGGCCAACAGATGATCGCTGCCCCAAGCATCACCGGTAGGTCAAGCCAGATCGTTGCTTCAGGCACGGCAATCGGTTGTGGTGACAGGATCATCGTCGTACTCAGAACAAGGAGCAGATTGAGAATATTACTCCCGATCACATTCCCAACCGCAATATCACGTTCACCCCGTAAACCGGCGATCACCGATGTCGCAATCTCTGGGAGTGAGGTACCAACAGCGACAATCGTCAGCCCGATAATCAACTCACTCACGCCAAACCAGCTTGCAAAGGTAACTGCACCATCGACCAGCCAGCGCGCACCCAGAATGAGTAATACCAGGCCGCCGACGACCATTGCCAGTTGGAGAACAATCGCACGCCAGTGCCGTTGAGTAGTTCGAGCATGATGCAGTGTCTCGTGAGTGCTATTTCGCGGCCACATAATCCATCCATAGCCTGTCAAGGCCAGCAGCATAATCATCCCATCAACCCACGATAACGTGCGATCAAGGGCGAGCAAAAAGGTCAGGAGAGAGGCGCCGATCATAATTGGCAGGTCACGGCGGAAAATTTGCTGATCAACCGGCAGTGAGCCAAACATCGCCGCTACACCCAGAATGAGCATCACATTGGCAATATTACTCCCGACGATGTTGCCGAGTGTAATGGCGCCCTGGCCGTCGAACGCAGCTTGCAGGCTAACGGCAATTTCCGGGGAACTCGTACCAACGGCAACAACGGTCAGACCAATAATCAGCGAAGAGACACCCAGGCCGGCAGCCAGACTGGCTGCCCCGCGCACCAGCAGATCGGCACCCAATACAAGCAGCACAATGCCTGCGATGAAAAGAACGACAACCATAATCTATATCCTGACACAACATACCCCCTGTCAATGACAGGGGGCAGAGGATCCCGCACACGAGCCAGTTGAGGCGCGACCGGCTCGAAGGGAAGCGTTAGTAACGCCGACCGCCGAAGCCGCCGCGATCACCGCCGGAACGAGGGCCGCGGGAACCCTTGTCCTCGGCTTCATTGACTCGAATTTCACGCCCGTTGATCGGACGACCGTTCGTCTGGCTGATCACAGTCGCTACATCAGCGACTTCCATTTCGACAAAGCCGAATCCACGTGAACGACCAGTCTCGCGATCGTTAATCACCCGTGCGCTACGTACATCGCCGTAGTCCTGAAAGAAGGCCTCTAGCGTTGCATCATCAACGCTCCAGGCCAAATTACCGACAAAAAGCTTCACGTACATTCCGGTCCCACTCCCTCCGCGTTGGTTGATCAACGCAGTCACTCACGGGGCTAATGCCCACAAACCACGCCTCCGAAACAAACACCGGACGCTTCGCCTCAGAGCGAACGGCGGCCCACAGCGCCGCGTGCTGTTCCTCAGGCGTGGAGGTCATGCGGACGGGGGAGTCGATCGGGCCTCAAACGGACGAACGGACTCTCGCGGCGACGTGACGCTGTGTAACGGCTATAGTGTATCACATTTGCAGCCGGATGAAAAGACGGTTGAGAGTTCTAAATTCGAGCATGTCATTAGTTTAAGAGAAACAGATTAGGTTCTGTGCCCGATGACATCAAGCGAGTGGCACAGACTCTGTCATGACCACGCTCATACACGGCAGAGAGACCACCTACGCCTGCCGCCCAATCAGACGTTGCGTCAGTGAACGTAACTGATTACGGGCTGCGGCTGCCGCCGCGGTAGCCGGATTCAGGCGATCCAGGGCTTTGAAGGCGTCCTGATGATGTTCATTTGCCATTGCAGCGCAGAAGGCACGTGATCCGGCAGCATCGAGAATAGCCATCGCCTGCATCACAGCAGCCTCGTCGAGTGTGGGCTGGCGGTAGAGGTCAGCCAGACGCTCGCGTTCAGGGCTATGCGTCAACGCATGCACAACCGGTAGACTGACTTTACGGCGGTAGAGATCGGCAGCGAACGGTTTACCGGTCTGTTCGGGAGCACCCCAGATACCGAGAATATCGTCTTCGATCTGGAAGGCCAGGCCAACCGCTCGCCCAAAATCGGCCAGTGCAGCCACCGTCTCTCCGTCAGCGCCGGCGGCACGGGCACCGAGTTCCGCAGCGCCGGCGATGAGAGCGGCAGTTTTGCCACCGATCATCGTCAGGTAATCAGCGGGAGTAATACTCAGATCGCCCTCAAAGCTGAGATCAAGGTATTGCCCTTCGCAGATGCGGAGGATGATCTCATCGAAACGACGCAGAATCGATAACACCCGCTCTGCCGGCAAGCCGCGTTCGCTCAGGCGGTGAATAGCCAGATGAGCGATGACAAACATGGCATCGCCGGCATTGATGCCATGGGCCAGCCCCCAGATGTGCCACAGTGTGCGCCGTCCACGCCGCATAGCACTGTCATCTTCGATGTCATCGTGGATGAGCGAGAAGTCGTGCAATAACTGAATACCGGCGGCAAGCGGCAACGCCTGTTGCGGATCACCACCGGCAGCCGCACAGGCCAGTAATACGAGCTGTGGCCGGATCAACTTGCCTGGATCGGCGTCCGCCGGCGTCAAATCCTCATTGCGCCAGCCGAGATGGTACTCCTGCATGGCGTAAAACCGGCTCAACCGCCCTTCGACCACCGGAAATGCAGCACGCATTTCCGCCTGAATTTGATAACGAACGTCTGGTGTTGCTGTCATATTCATTACAAATGGTTTACAATTCTAACAGCCGAATACGACGATTTGTCGTATAAATAAGCGAGAAATAGTACTACCGATGAGTCATCGCCGTGTAATGTTTTCCTCTTCTCGAAATGCCTGTAACGCCGTACACTCGCTCTCAAGAAGTGCTGTGCTATCGCTACCGTCAACGCACGTAAAGGGGTGTATTATGGCGTTCAACCTGCGTTTCCGCTTCAGCCCGACGAAAGATGGTCTGGTTAAGGTACTGGGTCCACTCGAGACAGAGATTATGCAAATCCTCTGGCAAGAGGGATCGAGTACAGTGAAAAAGGTACATCGGAAGCTGGCCCAACAGCGCGATATTGCGTACACAACCGTTATGACTACTATGAGTCGCCTGGCCGATAAGGGTGTCCTGAATCGTGAGCGCGACGGGCTGGCATACGTGTACACCCCGGTTATCTCTGAAGATGAATTTGTTAATTTGGTTGTACGACAGGTTCTGGATGGCCTACTTGATGATTATAGCGATACTGCCATTTCGTACATGGTTGATTATCTGGCAAAAAATAATCCTGCCGAATTGCGTCGCCTCCAGCGTGAGATTAGTCAGCGGTTAAACGGAACAAAGTAATCGCTTTCCCAAACGGTGAGTGGCGTGGATTGACATCCGCGCCACTCGCTGCTGTTCATCTACGACAGAGCCTCTCCCCACAAGTCGTACGCAGTCGCCTGGGTAACCTGTACCGGTATCATTGTACCCGCTGGATAGTTGCCCCAGACAAACACCTGACCGTCAATCTCAGGTGCATCACGGAACGAGCGCCCGATACTCAGCGCACTGCCATCATCTGCCGTGCCATTCCCTTCGATCAACACCTTGATCGTTCGCCCCACCCAGCGCTGATTGCGCGTATAGGAGATGGTTTGTTGCAGACGCATCAGCTCGTGCCAGCGCCGCTCGATCACCTGGGGGCGTACCTGATCGGGCAATTCGGCAGCTGGTGTTCCTGGTTCGCGGGAGTAGCGAAAGGCACCGACCCGGTCGAGTTGGGCAGTTTGCAAGAACTCCAGCAGGGCGTGGAATTCAGCCGTGGTTTCGCCGGGATACCCGACAATGAATGTTGAACGGATGGCAATATCGGGCATCGCAGCCCGTAGTTCAGCGATAATCCGCAGGGTGCGGTCGGTGTCCGGTGGCCGGCGCATCCGCCGCAGCGTAGCCGGATGCGCATGTTGCAACGGCATATCGAGGTAGTGGCAGATTTGAGGGTAGCTGGCCATCGTGGTAATCAGCCGCTCGCTGATACCGTGCGGGTAAGCGTACATCAGGCGAATCCAGGTCTCTGGGGGCGTTACCTGACACAACTCGGCCAGGAGCGTGGCCAGACCATCTTTCAAACCAAGATCACGTCCGTAGTCGGTCAGATGCTGCGCAACCAGCACAATCTCCCGGACGCCTCCGGCAACCAGTTCTTGCGCTTCCGCCAGCACCGCACCGACCGGCTTCGAGCGCATATCGCCCTTGAAGCTGGGAATTGTGCAGAAGGCGCAGCGCAGGTTGCAGCCATCGGAGATTTTGAGGTAGGCGGAGGGTGTCTGGTGTGTGCGCCGAATCTGCGTTGTGCGCCAATCGGCATACGAGGTCGGCTGGCCGTTTGTGGTCGTCGTCAGTGGAATGGTGGCCACCGGTTGCCCTGGCGTCAACGGAATAACCGGGCGTTCCAGTTGCCCGACCAGCGCGTTGATCTGCGTCCACTGCTGCGTACCCAGCGTTGCGTCTACGCCTTGCACACCGGCCACCTCGTGTGGATGGCTCTGCGCCATACAACCGGCGGCAATGAGCCGTTGACCGGGGCGTTTACGCCCGGCCAGTTCTTTCAGGACACCAAGGGTTTCGGCACGCGCAGCCGCGATAAAACTACAGGTGTTAACAATAATAACATCGGCCTCTTCAGCCGAAGCAACTGCCTGATGACCCTGTGTGCTGAGCAGCCCATCCATTCCCTCGCTATCGACAGCATTTTTGGGGCATCCCAGCGTAACGATGTGATATTTCATTGGTTACGTTCTCTATATATTGTTGTACATTCTTGTAAAAGGATACAGCATCCTCTCGTTCCATTATAGATCGAGTTTCAGCGCGAGCGTGTACCAGGGCCGGTCGCCCGTGCCATTGGCGAGAGGGTTTTTACCGTGATCGCGCAAAACCTCCGCTGAGCATGAAGGTATCAGGAGGATCACACCGGGCACCGCCAGGGAATATGGTTAGCGATAATTGGTCATCTGCAAAGGTACTGGAATCTCGCCTTCGCGTTCGCGGAGAAATGCGATTACCGCCTGTAATTCATCACGGCTCTTCCCGGCGACGCGCAGTGAATCACCCTGAATGCGGGGCTGCACTTTGGGAAAGCGATCCCGGATCATCTTGCTCAATTTCTTTGCCAGCTCACTATCGATGCCACGGCGTAGCGTCACCACCTGACGTACCCGCCCACCACTGGCATCGGTAGGTTTGCCGTAGTCAAAGATTTTAAGTGACAGCTTGCGGCGCAGCGCTTTTGTCTCCAGCACATCACGCACACTCCGCAGGCTCATCTCGCTGTCAGCTTCAATGATCAGCTCTGTTTTCGTCAGGGTGATTGTTACACCAGCATCTTTCAGATCGTATCGTGTTTGAACTTCACGCAGGGTTTGGTCAACCGCGTTCACCAGTTCTTGTTGATCGAAATCTGACACAATATCAAAGCTATTTTCGGCGGGCATGGACTTACTCCCTATCAGAATGTACTAATTTGGTGGCCATGACCAGTTGACCGGCTGGCCGGGCACGGTGCCGAGTGGTCCCTGTTGCAGCCCATTAACCGTCACTTCCACATCGGTAGGGTTTCCAGCCCGAATAAAGACGCGACGCTGGGCTGTAAAGGTGCGTTGATCACCGGCACGCATAATCGCCTCAAAGACAGTACTCCCATCAACCTGTACTCGTACCCAGGAATTCTCGTTGCCACGCACATTGGGAACCCGTACTTCAACAACAATTGGCGCGGACTGAGTTGCTTCCGGTTCGGGAGTAGGTGAGATTGCCGGGGTCAGCACCACGGGCGAAGGAGTTGGCGTAGCGACGAGATTGACTGTGGTCGGTGGTGGGCTAGGCGTCGGTAGCGGTGAAGGGGGCACAATTGTCGGTGAGGGAGCGATGCCGGCTGGAGGAGTGGCACGCTCGCCAATCCGACCCAGAGCGCTGAGGCCGACATAGGCCAGACCGACAAGCGCCAGGGTTATAAAGAAGATGGCAAAAAAACTGGGCAGCACATACATGCGCGTGCGGGGAGGGTTAGTTGCCGGAACAATCCGAATCTTGTCGGTAGCACCACGTTCCCGCCGGTAGAGTTCAATCATCTCATCTGGGGACAACCCCAGGTATTGGGCATAATTCCGAATAAAGCCACGGGCAACAACATCTCCTGGCAAACGCTCGAACGCCCCTTCCTCTAGCGCTTGCAACGATTGCAGAAGAATGCGGGTGTCAGCCGCTGCCTGAGCCAGTGAAATGCCGTTCGCTTCCCGCGCCCGTCGTAGACGCGCGCCCAACTCACTCATAACGCTTCCTTCTGCCGCAATGCTGGCTCCCTACCATCCTCCCCTATGGTATGGTGATATTAGATACTTTCTTCCTGGGGTCAGTATACCACAATCATCATTTGCCGCTAACAGCAGAGCGCAGAACCGCTCACGTTATTGTTTGCAAATCAATGTCAGGCACCGATCTGGTACGGCCCGGTCAGAACTTTTGCAACGTTGCCTGCTATTCACTCGTATCATAAGCGAGGGATAATTCCCGCATCTCCGCTAAAACTACCTGCTATATAGTGTCATAGTCAGGGGGAGAAAACCATGATGAGCACATTGTTTTTGATCGCAATTATCATTGGCGGCTTGATCGTAGTCGCCCTGATTGTCTCAGGTATCTTCTGGTTTTTAATCCAGATTGGCGTGATTGTAAAGAAAGCGGCTGAACCGCCTACACAGGATTACGGTAGCTACTCGCTCGACCAGGGACGCGATGTTGGTGAACGAGAGCGATGATTGATATGTTCAGCGTACTGGAACGTGAAGCAATCATTATTGGTGTTATCGTCGGCATCGTCGCGACTGCCATATCCTTCCTCCTGGCCGGAAGTCCACTCGCGCTTCATCTGATCGTGATAACGGTGGCGGGGGGCTTGATTTGTGGCCTGGCAATGCTTATAAAGTAGCACGCGCAGATAGGCGTCGCTTGCCGGCCTGGCCTGGGCGAGAGATCGCTCAGGTCAGCTAATCCTATGCGCTTGTCACTGAGAACAATGGTCTGGACGTTATCCATTCCCAAAATAGTCGGAGTCAACTCGTTTGAGTTGATAGGTAGAGACGGTTGCCACGCCTACATCGTAGTCGATCATAAGCTCCGCTAAACGTTTTCCATCAATCAAGACGATCTTCGTATCAATATTTGCAACATAATTAATAGCCTCAGCCGAGAAAGTAGAAGTTGTAATGAAAATACCTTTTCTTGCTCGCTTTCCCATCAAAGCGCCAACAAATTTTTGAATTTCTGGGCGGCCAACAACGTTATCCCACCGTTTTGCTTGAATATAAATCGTATCAAGACCCAGCCGATCTTCATCAATGATACCATCGATTCCTTCATCTCCAACCTGGCCAACGGCCCGTGCGGCATCACGCCGCGAGCCACCATACCCCATGTTCACGAGTAATTCGACAACAAGTCGTTCAAAAAACGCCGGAGGGCTTTGCTTTACCAGTTTGAGCAATTCTTGAGCCAGGTTATTTCTGATCTCTTGATAGGCATCTTCAAGAACCTCTTCAGGTGTTTGTTCTTTCTCTTCAAAGATTGTTAATTTCGGTCGTCGCCGAAACTCAAGATATTCGGGAAATTGTTCCAGAAATCTTATATCAATTCGCGAAGGGTTTTGTTGCAGAACTTGCTGACCACGAGCGGTAATGCGGTAGTATGAGCGTCGGGTTGTTTCGAGCAGTCCTGCTTTGGCTAGATACGTTCTGGCCCAGCCGACGCGATTGTAAAACAAGGTTTGCTTACCGCTCGGCAGCAATTCGCGTAACTCTTCTTCACTTAGGGAAAATGTCTCGGCAAGACGATCCAACAAACCCTGGATCGAGTGCTCTTGACCATCGGCCATCACCCGTAGCATGGGCAGCATGATCGTTTGGAAATCGGGAATTGGCATATCGACTCTGCCATCAGATATCATCTACTCGGCTACCGGCTCGCCTGCGCTTCAGGGTACGTCGCAATCCGTCGTTCGCCCTGGCGTTGGGTGAGACGCTCGATCCGCGCAGCCACCTCGCGTAACACTCGCGGTTTATCGATGGTAAGCAGGGTACGCCTGTGCATCAGGATGCGACCATCAACGATCACTGTATCAACATCGGCAGCCTGCGAACTGTAGAGCAACGCTGCTGCCGGGTTGTGCAGCGGCTGCGTATGGGCAGTTGCGCATTGTACCAGGGCAAGATCGGCACGGGCACCAACCTGCAAGACACCGATCCCGTCCCATTGCAACGCGCGGGCACCGGCGCCGGTAGCCAGTTCGAGCGTAGTTCCGATTGGCATACAACGGGCATCACTCTGGCGTAGCTTTTCGAGCAGGGCCAGCAGGCGAGCCGACTCCAGAATATCGTAGGTGTTATTGCTTGCCGCACCGTCACTCCCAAGCGCAACGGTGACCCCCGCTTCGCGCATTGCCAGCGTTGGCGCAACACCGATGCCCAGTTTCATCTCGGTTTTCGGAGTAACGGCCACCGCTACACCATGGGCTGCCAGGGTCGCAATATCCTCTGGTGACACGTGGGCAACGTGCGCTGCCAGGGCCGGTACGTCGAACAGGCCGGCGTTGCGGGCGACGGAGACCGGTGAACAGCCGTGGGTAGCGAGACTCTGGGCCACCTGGGCTGCGGTTTCGGAAAGGTGAATATGAATACCGACGCCGAGTTCACGCGCTGTCTGGGCCACCCGTCGCAACAACGATGGTGTGCAGGTATACGGTGAATGCGGCCCCATCCAGACCCGAATCCGATCTGCCTCAGCACCGTGCCACTGCTCGACAAACTGACGTGCCTGACTCAATTGTTCGTGTTCATCAGCCCCCGAAAAGATCGTCCAGGCCAGCAGTGCACGCATCCCCGACTCCTGCACCGCCTGGACAATTGCATCCATAGCAAAGTAATGATCGGCGACGCAGGTCACACCCGCTTCGATCATCTCAGCTAGACCGAGCAATGTGCCCCAATAGACATCTTCAGGGGTGAGATTGGTCTCCAGCGGCCAGATAATGCCGTTGAACCACTCTTCGATGGGAACATCTTCAGCGACACCGCGAAACAGACTCATCGCGGTGTGGGAGTGACTATTGATCAGACCGGGAATAGCAAGCAGACCATCAGCGGCCAGAGTTTCACGAGCAAGACCGGGGCTGATGTCGGGAGCGATGGCGACGATACGTCTATCGGTAATCGCAATATCGTGTTGCGGCAGCACGGAAGGAACGCCGTTGGCGATCTGAAGTACGTCGGCGCGTTGAACAAGAAGATCGTACATAACGTTTCTCTATATTGATATTGCACTTCGGTTATTATGGGCATTGTAACCGGAAATCTCAAGATTGACAAAAATTGAACATTTGTGCTATAATAGTCTCAGCGCCGGCATTGCACAACAATAGCCACCAGGCGCAAAGGGACGAATCGGTACGGAGAATTAGAGGAGGAAGCCATGCCGGCCAAACCACAGAGCGAACGCAGTGTCACCCGCACCTATCGTACAGCGATCAAACTCGGCGACGACTTTATCACCATCGAAGAGACGATTACCCTGCCAATTGATGCTGATGATCAGATGGTTCAGCAGGCCGTTGATCTCGGCTGGCGGATTTTTCGCAGCCAACGCGAAGCAGTCGAACAACAGATCGCCCACATTCGCGAGCAATACACGCCGGCAACGGCCATTACAGTGCGCGATCCCGATGCACCGGCCAGTGAGCGACAGCGCAACTTCATCGCTGCCCTGCAACAGGCATTGGGTTGGTCGGGTGAGCAACTCGCCAGCTTCGCCCAGCAGCATGGCTATGATCTGGTCTCGCTCAACAAAGGCCAGGCATCGGCCTTCATCGATGAGCTAAAGCGTCTGAGTGATGAACACCAGCGGGTTGTCATCGCCGAAGAGCGTGCGCGCTACGCAAATCAGCCGATCACCGATAAGCAGCGGAACGCCATTGCTTCACTGGCCCGTGACCTCTCACTCGATCCCGACGCCGAAGCACAGCGTCGGTTTCAGGCTCCGGTCGCTCAGCTTACCAACGAACAGGCAGCCACGCTGATTAATGAGTGGCAGATGGCTCAGCGGGCAAGGGATGGTCGCCGGTCAGGGTAGGCAGGGTTGTAAAAGTCATCTCATTCATTATTGACAGGCTCGATCATCGTGACGAGAACGTCCGCTATCTCCATGCCCGTAGAGACGGGCGATATATGCGAGCGTATGCGGGAAAGAGGGGCTGGGGATGAGGGGCGACGAGTCGGCAGGTTCAGAGCCAGCGGGTTAAAACCCTGCCTCACTTCCTTGAAGCCCCTTCGGGGCTGGCCTGCTGGTGGGGAGCAGGCGCCATACGCACGCATGAGTAGCCTCAGCGGGGCTGCCACGTCGTGAGGGCGAGCGTCAGCCCGCACGAGCGCAGGGCTGGCCTGGCGGTGGAAAGCAGGACGCTGCGGAACCCATAACCGCCTGGTGTGCGTGACGAACGATGCGCCGTGTCCAGCACGATGCGCTATGAGGGGTCATACCGGCTGCTGAGTGACATATGGGTAATGCATAGCGCACGCGGGAGAGGGGCGACAGAAGTCTTCTCCAGGGCATCCTGATGCGTTAGCTGATATGTTCTGTTCACCTGTGAGCATGGACGTGCGAGCCTCCGGCTCCATCCCCTTGGGCGCACGAGCCTTCGACGCCGTCACCCTGGGAGTGCGCGCCTCCGGCGCGCCCAAAACCCGTGTCCGTTAACCCTGCCGACACTCACCGATTCAATTCGCGTCTCCGGTGTTTGAAGTACGGCAGCCAGGCTGCTATATCGGCCATGCTGCGTGATACCAATCCGTGGAATGCACCGGTCATCGGTCGATGGTAGACGAAGGGACACAGCAGTGTCGTGCAGTAGGCCGGGTGATGGGGTAAATTGCCGAGCACACCTCATTCCTATCCGCCCTCTCTTGTTAGATCGCTCTCCCACGTGGCCGACAGGGTGAAACCACGCTACATTTCAGGGCATCTTTTACGAGACTGACCGGAATGCAGTATGCTCACTTCTCACCACCCTGGGAGCGCGCACCTCCGGCGCGCTCAAAACCTGTGTCTGCTAAACCTGCTGTCAATCGCCGATCAATTCGCGTCTCCGGTGTTTGAAGGACGGCAGCCAGACTTCTGTATCGGCCATGCTGCGTGATACCAATCCGTGGAATGCACCGGTTCACCGGTCGATGGTGGAACAGAGGGACACAGCAGTAGTGTGCGGTAGGCCGGGTGATGGGGTAAATTGCCGAGCACACCTCATTCCTATCCGCCCTCTCTTGTTAGAACCTATTTCAAAAAAACGTCTACGAGAAGTTATCTCATTCCTGACCGACTCTGTGATTGAAACAATCCAATCTCGCACCTCCGTGACCAGTGGTGTCAACGGCGTGCCAGGCGCCGGATCGTGAGCACGGCTGCTGCGGCAGCATGGCTGCCGCACTCCAAACGTTGCGACACGCGCATAACGAGCGGGCACGGCAACCTATCCAGCGCGTGATGGCACGACCGGAGCTGCGCTTTGCCAGCAGGACAGGAGCAGGATAAACGGTCTTTGGTGATTGGCAAGCGTTCATGTACCTGTGCGACAGTCTGGGCGCACGACAGCACCGCTTTTATGAATAGATCGCTCTCCCACGTGACCGACAGGGTGAAACCGAGCCACGCTTTAGCGCATCTCTGACGAGACTTACAGAGATGCAGCATGCTCACTTCCATCCAATCACGCCAGGGCGGAACATCGTATCCCACTTTCGCTCCGGGTAGCAAATGATTGCTGCCAGGGAGTGCCGACGTCCACCGAACTCCAGATTGCGGATCGCCTCACCAACGGGTGGCGTAGATGCCGCAACGCTGTCATGCCTGTGAACGGCGACTCTCGCGCCGGCAGCGCTCTGAACAGTAACGTACCTCGTCCCAGCAGCGTGCCCACTTTTTGCGCCATTCAAACGGTCGTCCGCAAACGGCGCAGATTTTGGTTGGTAGTTGCCCTTTACGCTTTGGCGTATGGATCGTAGCGTTGGTCAATTTTGTTCTAGCCATAACGGCGTACCTTTTTGCCTCGCAGAACGGTTATATATACAGGAGCATAGTACCGTAAGTCTGATGAGTGAGCACGATAGCCGATCTCGAATTTTTGTGCCGGCAACCGGGCCGGTTCGGGTTGATGTCTCACTTGACTACAGGAGCAGGCTATGTATCACGCTACGCCAGCTATGTTCAACCGTGTACTGAACTGGCTCTTTCCCGACCGTTGTGCCGGTTGCCGGCAGTTGACCGGCGATCTTTTCTGTGCCGCCTGCCGTAAGCGACTACGGCCTTTCCCGCCCTTTCCGCCGCCTGCTGGCCTCGACAGGGCCTGGGTGGCGTTTCGGTATGAAGGTGCGCTGGTCTCAGCTATTCACCAGCTCAAGTATGGTCGACGACGCCGGGTAGCCCATGCCCTGGGCGATCTGCTGGCTGCGGCTGCCGGGCCATTGGTGGCTGATGCGCTGATTGCGGTGCCATTGCACCGTGACCGATTGCGTGAACGTGGTTTCAATCAGGCTGCCGAGCTTGCAGGCCGGCTTCGGCAAGCCGGTGGGCCGCCATTGATTGAGGGGCTGGTGCGGATACGCTCTACCCAACGCCAGGCCAGGCTGGCGGCCAATGCCCGCGCTGCAAACGTTGCCGGAGCTTTCGCCTGGAACCGACCAACTCCCCCACCACCACATCTGATTCTGGTTGATGATGTCTTTACCACCGGGGCGACCCTGGCAGCCTGCGCGGCTGCTCTGCGTGCAGCCGGGGCACAATCGGTTGGGGCGATTGCGCTGGCGCGTTCGCTGATTGACGACTCCGTTGTACAATAGAAGTATACGCGCACAGAGTGCGCTTCGGCAATCTACCATTCTCAGTCAGGAGGGACGATGATGTCTGACATCGAGCAGCTCGCTGCCGCCCACGAACAATGGGAACAGCAGTGCCTCTGGCCAGCCCTGCGCCGCACGCCTGAACGTTCTGGCCCCTTTATGACGACCAGTAGTGCACCAATTGAGCGTCTCTACACCCCGCTTGATCTCACTCGTGATGGCGAAACCCTGACCGACCACTTCCTGCGCAACATCGCCTACCCCGGTCAGTATCCGTTCACGCGCGGCATTCATCCGACCGGCTATCGCGGCAAATTGTGGACGATGCGCATGTTTGCCGGCTTCGGTAGCGCCGAGGAGACAAATGCCCGTTTCAAGTATCTGCTCGAGCAAGGGCAGACCGGATTGTCAATTGCGTTTGATATGCCCACGTTGTACGGGCGTGACACGGATCATCCGCTGGTTGAGGGTGAATTTGGCAAGTGTGGGGTGGCTGTCTCGTCACTGGCCGATATGGAGATTTTGCTGGCCGATCTGCCGCTGGATCAGGTCAGCACCTCAATGACCATCAATTCGCCGGCGGCGATGATTTGGGCCATGTATCTGGTGGTGGCCGAAAAGCGCGGCATTCCGTGGAGCCAGTTGCGGGGTACGATTCAGAACGATATTCTGAAGGAGTACATTGCCCAGAACGAATACATTTTCCCACCTGAACCGAGTATGCGGCTGGTGGTCGATACCATCGAATTTGCCGCTCGCCACGTACCACAATGGAACCCGATTAGCGTGAGTGGGTATCACATCCGCGAGGCTGGTAGCACTGCTGTGCAAGAGCTGGCGTTTACGCTGGCCGATGGCTTTGCCTATGTCGAAGCGGCGCTGGAGCGGGGTCTCGATATTGATGAATTTGCCCCCCGGATCAGCTTCTTCTTCAATGCCCACAATGACTTCTTCGAGGAGATTGCCAAGTATCGCGCTGCCCGGCGCATTTGGGCGCGGGCGATGCGTGAACGCTACGGTGCGAAGAATGAGCGCTCGTGGTGGCTGCGCTTCCACACCCAAACCGCCGGCTGCTCGCTCACTGCCCAGCAACCTGAGATCAACATCGTCCGCACGGCGATCCAGGCGCTGGCAGCCGTGCTCGGTGGCACACAGAGCCTGCATACCAACTCGATGGACGAGGCGCTGGCGTTGCCGTCGGAAAAGGCGGTAACGATTGCTCTGCGCACGCAGCAGATTATTGCCTACGAGAGTGGTGTTGCCAACACGGTTGATCCACTCGGCGGTAGCTATTTCGTCGAAGCGTTAACCGACCGCATGGAGCGTGAAGCTCAGCAGATCTTTGACGCGATCAATGCCCAGGGTGGGGTGATTGCAGCGATCCGCAACGGCTACTATCACCGCGAGATTGCCGATGCTGCCTATCGCTATCAGCAAGAGATCGACCGTGGGGAGCGCATTATTGTGGGAGTGAATGCGTTCCAGGATGATGAGCCGCTGACGATTCCGATCTTGCAGATGGATCCGGAGGGCGAGAAGCGTCATCTGGAGCGACTGAATAGGGTGCGGCGTGAGCGCGATCAGGCGCTGGTCGCTCGCCGGCTGGCAGAGTTGCGCGCCGCCGCTCAGGGGAACGAGAACATGATGCCGGCAATCCTCGACTGTGTACGGGCGTATTGTACACTCGGCGAGATGTGTGATGTGCTGCGTGAAGTGTTCGGGGTCTATCAGCAAGACTCGGTGATCGTGTAGCAACGGCTTCATGGTCAGAGAGGGATTGTTTTCAGGGGCGCAGGGCATGCGCCCCTGTGATTTTTTCTGCACAGGGGCTGTCTGTTGATAATATCCTATCTAGTTTAACAAAAGTCATCGCTCGTGATCGTGGCGTCGCATCAGCGTCGCCCTGAGCGCGGGTGTGGAGAACGGTGTTTCTGCTCCACACGTGGCATCACACACCGGCGTAAATACAGTTTCCCTGACAGGTTAGCCGGGGGGCAATCTGGAAAGGATACATAACGGTACGCATACTCACTATACTGGATAAAAACTGGTTCCTTGCTTTCCCACAACCGGGAAGCATCGGCGACAACGCAGAGGTTTTCGTCATGGCAAAGCGCCACAAAGGTAAAATCGTTGTCTGGAAAGACGATAAAGGGTATGGATTTATTGAGTCTGCCAATGGTCGCGATAGAGTCTTCTTTCATATCCGTCATCTCGCTGATCGGCAACGGCGTCCAGAACTCAATACTTCCGTTACCTATGCCCTTGGCAACGACGACAAGGGCAGAGTGCAGGCTATCGATGTCCGCTTCGGTAATGAGCCGGTTTCATTCGTTGTGGTTACCTTGCTGGTAAGTGGTAGTTTCTTCGCTGCCCTGGCTCTCATCACCTTCATCGGTGGTATCTCGCCACTGCTACTGATTCTGTATGCACTTTTCAGCAGTATCACCTTCATCGCCTATGAGTTCGACAAAATCAACGCCCGCCAGGGCCGACGCCGCATCTCCGAACGCAGTCTGCACCTGCTTGAACTGCTCGGTGGCTGGCCCGGCGCACTGGTTGCGCAGTGGTATCTTTCGCACAAGAATCGAAAGGCGTCGTATCAACGGGTATTCTGGCTGGTAGTATTTGTCAATCTGGGTGTTTTGTTCTGGTATTGCTATCAGGTGCTCACATGACACACACTGAACGGTGATACCAGGACACGCAATAAGACAACGCTAACACTCCTCTTATTGCGTGTCCTGGTATTCTGGAGTAAAATACCTTGTGTGATACATCAAACAATAACCAAAGGGAGGTAGGAACAGCGCTATGCCGACCTACGTGTACGCCTGCGATGCGTGTGGCAAACAGTTTGAACAATTCCAGAGCTTCAAAGACGAACCACTGACCGTCTGTCTCTGTGGTCAGGCCGGCCGGGTACGCCGGGTCATTCAACCGGCAGGGATTGTCTTTAAGGGTTCGGGATGGTATATTACCGACAGCCGTGGTTCCAGCAGTGGCTCGGTGACGAGTAGCGACGCCGGCAAGGACAACAAGAGTGATACCAAGAGTGACACCGGTGACGATTAGACATTCGTTCACATCATATTGCACGCCGCTGTGCCGCACCCGTTCGCATCAGTACATTGCTGTTCAGGGTGCGGCTTTCCGTATCCCTTCTCCATTTTCTCCTCTTGCTGCCTGCTACTGTCGTTAGGGGTGCTGCCTGATCCGGTAGCGCCCCTTCTGCATCTGCGCTGACGCGCACCTACCTGCGCACAGTTTCCTCTTGTGTCTGTTTGTGTCCTGTTTGTTCACGAGGTTATTACGAGGTTATTATTACCGGGGTAATGTCGATGCGTATGTCACATGCACTGTGTGTATTGCGCGATGATATTCGCGCCATTTTTCGCAATGATCCCGCTGCCCGTAATCTGGCCGAGGTATTGCTGTATCCTGGACTGCATGCCATTATTCTGCACCGCCTGGCCCATGCCCTCTACCGGCGCAATATCCCTTTCATTCCGCGCCTGATTTCGCAGATAAGCCGTTTTCTCACCGGGATTGAAATTCATCCCGGTGCCCGCATTGGTCGCGGATTTTTCATCGATCACGGCATGGGAGTAGTGATTGGCGAAACAACCGAGATCGGCGATTGGGTGATGCTCTATCAAGGGGTGACGTTGGGGGGAACCGGGAAGCAAACCGGTAAGCGCCACCCAACGGTTGAGGACGAGGTGGTTATTGGCGTCGGGGCGATTGTGCTGGGCGCTATCACGATTGGCAAAGGTGCCCGTATCGGTGGCGGTGCCGTTGTGGTCAAAGATGTGCCACCGCACTCGACCGCCGTGGGAGTGCCGGCACGGATCGTGGCTCGCCGCGATCCGGTAACCGGTCTGTCGCGCCGGGTTGAGCAATTGCCCGACCCCGAAGGCGAGATGCTGCGCGGTTTGCACGATAAGGTGCTGGAACTCGAACTGCGGATCGCCGATCTGGAGGCAGCTACCCATGTTCATCACGAAGAGCATCGCCTCAAATACGACGCATTGCCCGATCAGCTCTGGCAAACGCTCTTGAATGACTCATCGTCGGTTGAAGAAGAGTATAATCAAGGTGCCGGTATCTGAAACCGGGAGACAACTGTTTGCAACATAGTGAGTTCGTATGACGATTCAACTCTACAATACCCTGAGCCGCCGCCTCGAACCGCTGGAGACGATTGAACCCGGCGTGGTACGGATGTATGTCTGTGGCGTGACTCCCTACGACGAAGCCCATATCGGGCACGCAATGTCGGCCATCGTCTTCGATGTCATCCGGCGCTATCTTGAATTTCGCGGCTACGAAGTGCGGCATATCGTCAATTTTACCGATATTGATGACAAGGTGATCGCCCGTGCCAATGCGCTCGGTCAAGACCCCCTGACGTTGTCGGGGCAGTATGCCGCCGAGTTCCTCGCCCAGTTGCAGGCTATGAATGTCTTGCCGGCAACCGCCTATCCACGAGTATCAACCACGATGCCGGCGATTATCGCCTTTGTGCAGGGCTTGATCGAGCGCGGCTATGCCTATGTCGTTGATGGCGATGTCTATTTCCGTGTTCGCCGCGACGAAGACTACGGCAAGCTCTCTGGACGTTCGCTCGATGAGATGTTGAGCGGAACCCGCTTCGAGGTCGATCCACGTAAGGAGTCGCCGGCTGATTTCGCGCTCTGGAAAGCCGCTCGCCCCGGCGAACCGTCCTGGGAGAGTCCGTGGGGGCCGGGCCGGCCTGGCTGGCATATCGAGTGCTCGGCGATGGCGATGGAACACCTCGGCCCACAGATCGACATTCACGGTGGCGGCACCGACCTGATCTTCCCGCATCACGAAAACGAGATTGCCCAAAGCGAGAGTTTGACCGGGCAGTGCTTTGCCCGCTATTGGGTACACAATGGCATGCTGCAACTGGTCAATCCGCAGACGCGCCAGGTCGAAAAGATGTCGAAGTCGTTGGGCAATGTAGTGACGATTGCCGATTTTCTGAGCCGCTACGACGCCGATGTCTTCCGTTTGATCGTGTTGAGCAGCTCGTACCGCAGCCCGCTGACCTACAACGACGAGGTTGCCGCCGATAATCAACGCAAACTCGAGCGCTTGCTCTCGGCCCTGGCACCGGCCACCGGGACGGTACACGAAGGGCCGGCAGTGACTGCCCTGCGCGAGGCGGCAGCACTTGCCCGTGAACGCTTCATCACGGCAATGGACAATGATTTCAACAGCCCGGCAGCCCTCGCTGCCCTGTTCGACCTGGTACGGGCCATCAATGCAGCACGCGACGCCGGTCTCGATAACGATGCGCTGGCAATTGGGCAGCAGACCCTGCGAGAGCTGGCCGGTGTGCTCGGTCTGCGCTTGCAACCACGGCAACGCACAACCGGTGCCGAAGCCACTCCGTTCATCGAGTTGTTGATCGAGGTGCGGAGCGAGTTGCGTAAGGCAAAACAGTACGCCCTGGCCGATATGGTGCGCAACCGGTTGAGCGATCTGGGTGTCACGCTTGAGGATGGCCCGCAGGGCACGCGATGGAAGTGGGAGAGGTGACGTACATTCATGCAAACAACATCCTGGCTCGAAATTGCAGTTGAAGTTGACCCGGAAGCCGTGGAAACGGTGTCCGAAATCCTGGCCCGTTACGGCTACAATGGTGGTGTCGTGGTCGAGCAGAGCTGGATCGCTGGCGATGAAGGGCCAGAATTCCAGTACGATCCCAACCGACCGGTCTGGTTGCGTACCTATCTGCCACTCGACGCGCAGGTCGAAGAGACCCGTCAGCAGATCGAACATGCCCTCTGGCACGTCCACCAGATTCGCCCGCTCGGCCCGATCCAGACTCGCACACTGGCCGAAGAAGACTGGGCGAACGCCTGGAAGCAGTTTTACCCGGTGCTGCGCGTTGGCGAGCGCACGGTGATTGTGCCGTCGTGGCTGGAATATCAGCCGCAGCCGAACGATGTTGTCCTGCTGCTCGATCCGGGGATGGCGTTTGGTACCGGCCTCCACCCAACCACCCGTCTCTGCCTGCACCTGCTCGAACGGCTGGTGCAACCCGGACAACAGGTGCTCGATCTCGGCACCGGCTCTGGGATTCTGGCGATTGCTGCGGCAAAACTCGGTGCGGGTCAGGTACTGGCACTCGATAACGATCCGATAGCGGTACGGGTCGCGCACGAAAATGTTGAGCGCAATCAGGTGCAAGACCTGGTGACGGTAGCCGAAGGCAGCCTGGGCGCCGGGCAGGCGATGGGGCACTGGCTGTCTGGCGATTTTGGGCCGGAAACACCCGATCCCACCCTGCACGACAACACGCCCCAGGCCACCTTCGATCTGATCGCGGCCAATCTGATCGCGAAAGTCCTGGTGCTGCTGGCGCCTGATCTGGCGACAGCTCTCAAACCCGGTGGTCTACTGATTAGTAGTGGTATCATTGATGTCAAAGAGGCAGAGGTCGTAGCGGCCTTCGCCGCAGTCGGTCTGCAACAGATCGAACGCCATGTTGAGGGTGAGTGGGTGGCTCTGGTTCACCGTCGCCCACAATAGACCTGATTTCGATAAAGACGCAAACCTATGCAGACACTCTATCCAATTCTCTGTGAACCGCGCCTGGTTGAACCGCTCTGGGGTGGTCAACGACTGGCACCGTGGCTCGATCTGCCGCACCCCCATCCAGAACGGCTGGGTGAAATCTGGCTGGTCTTCGATAGCAATCGGGTCAGCAACGGCCCCCTGGCCGGCACAACGATTGCCGATCTGGCCCGTGCCTACGGCACCGCCCTGGTCGGTTCCCGACCGTTCGCCCGCTACGGTGCCGATCTACCGTTGCTGGCGAAATTCATTGATGCCGCCGACCGCCTCTCGGTACAGGTGCATCCCGACGATGAGTATGCCCATACGTTTGAGGCGCATACCGGCTTCCACGGCAAAACCGAAGCCTGGTACATTCTGGCTGCCGAACCGGGGGCAACGGTGACATTGGGCACGTCCACGGTGCTGGAACGTGAGACACTGGCGCGGGCAATCGCTGATGGTACCGTCGAAACCCTCCTGGCGCAGCGGCCGGTTCAGTCCGGCGACCTGATCTTCGTACCGGCGGGGACGATTCACGCCATCAACGCCGGGATTATGCTGTTTGAAATTCAGCAGAAATCGGATCTTACCTATCGCCTGTACGATTACAACCGCCGCGATGCCCGTACCGGTCAGCTCCGCCCGCTGCACATCGAGCAGGCGCTGGCGGTGAGTCGGCTGGAACCGGCGCACACTGCCCGGTTGCGTCCACTGCCGCTCGATGCACAACGCGAATTGCTGGTAGCCTGCTCATCATTTGCACTCGAACGCTGGCGCGTGCAGGGAGAAGTAGCGGCGAAGACCGACCCCGCTTCGCTTGAGATCCTCACCGTCATTGGCGGGACGGCACAGCTTACCTGGCAACAGCTTACCCTCGACCTGCCACGCGGAACGGCGGTCCTCTTGCCGGCAACCCTGGGAGCGTACCGACTTCTCGCCGATGATGCAACCCTGTTGCGTTCATATATTCCCGATATACCGGCGTTAATCAGCACACTTGGCGTATCACCGGGTACCGGTCCAATCTTCCCCTAAAGCCGATGGTTGATGACACACTCGCAATTCCCAACACACGCCGCTTCTTCGTCAATCCTGGCTGGCTACGCACCGATCAGGTAGAGATTGATGATGCGGCCATCATTCATCAATGGGAGCGTGTCTTACGCCTCCGCGCCGGTGATCGGGTGATGCTGCTCGACGGACAGGGATTGGCGGCAATCGTTGAGATCACTCACATTGATCGGCGACGCGCTCGCGGTCAGGTAGTGGCTCGCTGCCAGGCTTCCGGCGAGCCGGCTGTGACCTTTGATCTCTATCTGGCCCTCATCCGTCCTGAGCGCTTCGAGTGGGCAATCCAGAAAGCTGTTGAGCTAGGGGTATACCGGATTGTACCGGTGACCTTCGCCCGTTCGCTCATCACCGGTCGGATTGACGAACATCGTCTGGCGCGCTGGCAACGCATTGCTACCGAAGCAGCCGAGCAGGCCGGACGCGGACGATTGCCGGTTGTCGCTGAACCGCAGTCGTTCGCGGCGGCACTGACCAGAGCGCATACCGCCGACCTGGCTATTCTGCTCGATGAACAGGCAACGGTGCATCTACGCACAGTGCTGCCGCCACAACCATCGTTACGCCAGATTGCCATTTATTCGGGACCCGAAGGTGGCATTGATCCCGCCGAACGAACGGCGGCGCATCAGCACGGCATTCAATCGGTGTCACTGGGACCACGCATTTTACGGGCCGAAACGGCACCGCTGGTAGCACTGGCCATGCTTCAATATGCACTTCAATACTAGAAAAGATACTGCTATGGAACGGGTGTGGGCAATTATCGGCAAAATCGTGCAATGGCTGGCTGTCGTGACCGTGGCGTTTCTCGGCGGGTGGATTACCGGCCGTATCGTCGGCGTCTCGCCGATTGATGTCTTTATTACCGGCGTTTCCAATGCTGACGCCCGCCTGCTGACCCCCGGTGACCGCCGGCAATACGCTGCCGTGTTCTGGGATGTATGGGACCTGGTGGAAGGCAATTTCTACCGTCCTGAGAGTATTGATCGGCAGCGCATGATCTACGGTGCCATCCGTGGCATGCTGGCCACCCTCGACGATCCCTACACCTTCTTCCAGGAGCCAGAGGAGGCACAGCAGAATCGCGAGTCAATGGAAGGCCGTTACGAAGGGATCGGTGCCTACCTGCGGGTCGAGGATGGGATGATTGTGATTGACCGCCCCATCCCCAACTCGCCGGCAGCACAGGCCGGCCTGCAACCGGGTGACATTATCCTGGCCGTCGATGATCAGGAACTGGCTGAACTGATCGCTGGCCTGAACGAGAACGACGCCAGTGCCCGTGCCGTCAGCCTGATCCGTGGCCCGGCCGGATCCGTCGTTCGCCTGACCCTGCGTCGCCCGGCAGAGGATCGCGTCTTTACCGTTGCCATTACTCGTGCCGCCATCCCGTTGATCACCGTTAACAGCACCATGCTGCCGAATGGCATTGCCTACATCCAGATCACCGAATTCAAAGCCACCACCACCGAGTTGCTTGATGCCGCAATTGCCGAACTGCGGCCGCAACAGCCACGCGCCATTGTGCTTGATCTGAGAAACAATTCCGGCGGCTTTTTAACCACTGCGCAAGAAGTCCTGGGTCGTTTTTACGACGGCATCGCCCTTTACGAAGAGGAACGAAGCGGGGTCAAAAAGGAGCTGCGTACTATCACTGCCGTACCCGACCGCCGGCTCTACGACATACCAATGGTTGTCCTGGTGAATGGTGGATCGGCCAGTGCGGCCGAGGTCGTGGCCGGCGCCTTACGCGATCAACGGCCCAACACCGTACTGCTCGGTGAGCGCACCTTCGGCAAGGGATCGGTGCAAAACATCTACACGTTACGCGACGGGAGTAGTGTACGCATCACCATTGCCCGCTGGTTAACCCCTGCTGGCGAAGCCATTAACGGTGTCGGCATTACCCCCCAGCACGTGGTACCGGCCTCGAATGAGGCGACTTACCCTGTCCCCTGCGTCCCTGATCGTCCCGCCGATACGAGCTGTGCTGATGCTCAACTCTACTGGGCTTTACAGTTATTAGAGAACGGAACCGCACCACCACCGCCGGCAGAAACAGAAACGGCCCCCTAAGGGGCCGTAGACCGGACGGCGGGCAAAGGGGCAAGCGCGAGGAAACGGCGTGCAGGGCGCCGTGGAGGTTGAATTGGGGAGGCAGAGATCCTGGCTGACAGGAAGGATACGGATGAACGTCATCGCGTATCCGGTTCTCTTGGTTGCCCGCCGCCAAACGGCACAATCACAGTATAGCAATGATGCAGCGTGGCAACAGGAAACGAGCAGCTACCATCGGTAGCGATTTCCTCACTCGCAACAGCGAGTTGACGCTTTGTGCTATGATAGCCAGTCAAAGGCTGAGCTGTAATGCTCTGCTCGTTGGCATCGTTTATGAGGCGGCGGGTCAGAGACATTACCATTGACAGATACGGTATAATACGAACACAAGTTCTATTACAGGTGGGGGTCTGAGGTGGCTATGAACAATCCACGCCCCTTTATTCGCAGCGAACGACGCCAGGGGGCAGAGAATGGCGCTGAGCTGCGCGAATATCGGCTACTCGAACGCATCGGACAGGATGAACTGGCTATCATCTACCGGGCCATTCATCAGACGCTGAACCGTCCGGTGTATATTTCCCTGTTACGACGCCACGACTGGATTTCCAGTAGCCGGTTTCAACTGGCCGCCCGCCTGGCAGCAAGTTTGAATCATCCCCATCTGTTGCCGGTGATTGATGCCGGTCACGATGAGCGCTACGGCGACTATATGGTAACGCCGTATGTCGATGCCCGTCCGCTCAGTGATCTACTGGCTGAAGGCCCGCTGGAACTGCCACTGGCTATGCGCATCATTAGCCAGATTGCCGCCGCTCTCGACTATCTCCACGAGCAGCAGATCATTCATCGTGATGTGCAACCGGCGAACATTCTGGTCACGCCGCAGGGCAATGCCTATCTTACCAACCTAAGCCTTGCTGCTGCTCCTGATGCCCCTGATCTGAGCCAGATCGAGGAAGCCGATTATGTAACCCCCTATTCAGCACCTGAACTGCGCCTGATTCAGCACGAGGCGCATCCGGCGCTCGATATTTATAGCCTGGGTGCCGTGGCCTACCATATGCTGAGTGGTGAACTTCCTCCCACCGGTCTGATCGCCGAACTTGATCTAGTCGGTAAACCACCGCCTCTGACCCTGGCCGAACGGGTGCTCTTGCGTATGCTGTCACCGCAACCTAATCTGCGTTTCACAACGGCCGGCGCTGCTGCCAATGCCCTCCGTCTGGCACTGCGTACCCTGCTCGATCAGTCTACCACCGATATGGAGGAGTCGCGTTGGGAAGCCTGTGCCGAGTGGTTTGAAAATCCGCTGGAACTGGCGCTCAGCACCGATCTCTCGAACCTGGCCGACCAGTTCAACGATTTTCTCAGCGAGTCTCGCAAGCGGGCAGATAAGTGGCACCGGCGCAACTATGTGCGGCAGTGGCTCAACAACTGGAGTCGCAAAAATCGTTTTCGGCGCTCTTCACTCGGTCAACTGATCGAGCTTGAGACGATTGCCAGCTTCAATATCTATTTCTACGAATTACATGTTCTCTACGAGACACGCACAAAGCCAGAAGTGAAGATTCGGCCCATGAACCTTGACGAACGACCCCAGGCCGAACCGGCCCTTGATCTCTGGAGCGTGCCACTACCGATAGCAGAGGAGTTTAGTTCGGAAAAAGGCGGTGACATCGTTCTTCCAGGATCACGGCGCTTTTTTACCTGCACTGAATGTCAGGGATCGGGTCAACTGGTATGTCCACAGTGTCAGGGTAAAGGAACGATCAAACCACGGAAGACGCGCAATGACGAGACCGATCCGGTTGATCAGACCTGCAATCGCTGCAAAGGCTACGGGAAAGTGCGGTGCGAGAAGTGTGCCGGGAACGGCAATCTGGTCGAAGAAAAGGTGTTTCACTGGTCGCGGCGGGCGGTTGAGCACCAGAATGATGACGATAGCGAAGGGTTGCCCAATAACGTACGCACCCTGCTACGCCAGCGCGCTCAACCGGTCTACGAAGCCGAGATCGATCTTTTTGATAGCCAATGGCGAAGTGTCGGAACACTGAGTGATCTGATAGACAGAGCAATTGCTAACGCCGGCGAACATACCCGACCGATACGTGCCAAACTCCGCATCAGGGGCGTGACGATGACGCAGATCAACGGCTTGCTTGATGGTCAGGAATGCGAGCTGTATCTCATCGGCCCAGATGATACGCTGGTGAGCACAATTAGTCTGTGGAATATCGAACGCATTGCCCTGATTGTATCGGTCATCCTGCTCGTGATCGTGATAACAGTAACACTGGTGACGATCTGGCTATAGCCTTCGCGGATGGCCATGAATAGGCGCAGCAGGTGGCTCACCACACATCGATTGGCTGGATGATACCCTTGCCTGCCTGGCGATCTACCTGTTGCCTTGTTGATGGAGGTAAGGACGTTCAGGTCATCTCCAGGCCCTATCTCTCGAACACACTCGCGTGTTCTGTCCACCCCTGAACCCGCTGGGGCGGGAGTCGCTGCATCTGCCTTGCAACTCTGCGCACTTTGCCTAATCCATGAATGAGATGACTTCTCGCTCCCTCATCGCCCTCGCGCACGTTCTCGTCCAAATGCAATGATCTCATCGAGAAAACGCGACGGTTTCAGACGCTGACCACGCTGCCGGCTTGCCGTCCACGAGAGATAGAGCCGTTCGGCGGCACGGGTCAGCGCCACATAGCATAAGCGCCGTTCTTCTTCGATAGCCGCCGGATCGCCGATACTCCGTTCGTGCGGCAGCGTTCCCTCCTCTAAGCCCACCACAAACACAAATGGCCACTCCAACCCCTTGGCGGCGTGGATCGTCAAGAGCTGAACCCGATCACGCTCATCATCTTCATCGTCTGTATTCGTCATCAGCGCAACTTCTTGCAGGAACGAACGCAGATCAGTGTGCTCTTCCGCTGCCCGCAGCAACTCCTGCAAATGGGCACGCGCCTCGGCCAGCTCCTCGGCGTCGAAACGTTCAGCTAATGCCGCCATATACCCACTCTGCTCCAGCACATCGGCCAGCACGTGATCCGGCGGCATGGTGCTTTCGGCCAACCGCCACCAGCGTTGCAACAATGCGAAGAGCCGATGGGCACCCTCGACCGCCCGTGGACTCAGACCGGGAATATTCCGGGCATGGCCAAGAGCTGTACTGATCGGCAACGATTGGGCTGCCGCATAGGCGGCAATGGTTGCCAGCGCCTGCCCGCCTAACCCTCGCGCCGGCACATTCGCAATGCGCGTCAAACTGAGGTTATCCGCCGGATTGGCAATACAGCGAAGATAGGCCAGGGCATCACGCACCACCGCCCGATCAAAGAAACTCACTCCACCGCGCACCTGGTACGGAATCCGGGCATGGCGCAAGGCTTGCTCGAACGGTCGGCTCATATGACGGGTGCGGTAGAGCACGGCAATATCGCGCAACCGTCGCCCTTGCCGTTGCAGATCGGCAATCGAACGAGCTACCTGATCGGCCTCATCACGACTATCTCTGGCTTCGCTGATCAACACACAACGTTCATCAACATTCCGTGCCGCAGCACGCAATTCCATCGGTGCCACGCTGCGGCTGTGGCGAATAATTGCATAAGCCGCATCGAGAATAGGCTGGCGCGAACGGTAGTTCGTTGTCAACTCGATCACACGAGCATCGGGAAAATCGGTAGCAAAGCGGTTGATAATGCTGTGATCGGCGTTGCGAAAGCCGTAGATACTCTGCATTGCATCGCCAACCACGAAGAGCGAGCGCGGACGCTGCGCCGTTGGCCGGGTGAGCAACTCAATCAGCGCGTGCTGACTCGGATCGGTATCCTGGTACTCGTCGACCAGCACGTGTTGCCAGCGCTGCTGATACGTTGCCAGCAAATCGGGATCATCGCTCAGCAGGCGATACGCGGTCAGGATCAGATCATCGAAATCGAGGGCATTCGCCTGTTCGAGTGCCCGCTGATAGCGCCGGTAACAGGCAGCGATAAAGCGATCAAGCGGGTCGGTGGCGAACCGTGCCATCAGGCGTGGGGTCAACATCCGGCTTTTAGCCCGTGAAATCAGCCGCAACACCTCATCGGCTTCGATCAACCGGGGTGGTGTCTCGCCTACGCCCGCCAATGCCTCAGCCGCCAGTTGCAATTGCTCCTCGCCGGCATAGATCGAGAACGAAGAGGTATATCCTTTCAGCCGACCCTCAATCGACTCGCGCAGGATACGTGTGCAGATGGCATGAAAAGTACCGCTGGTCAAACCACGAATGCGCAGCCCTGGCAGATTGCTTAACCGCTCACGCATCTCGCGTGCCGCCTTATTGGTAAAAGTAACCGCCAGAATCTGCTGCGGCGCTACCCCGTAGTGCGTAATCAGATAGGCGATCCTCAGCGTCAAGACCCGTGTTTTGCCACTACCGGCCCCGGCCTTGACCAGTATCGGCCCAATTGGGGCAGTAACAGCCGCGCGCTGGGCGGGATTCAGCAGGTTGAGTTGTTCCATATCGTGCCAGTTTTGCTAGAAGCTGTTAGACAATAATGCTTTGCTGAATGATGTATGTCGATCAGCAGTGGGTAACGTGCAGCAATGCGACCGCTACCCCACCGGTTCACAGCCAGACGGTTGCCTCACCCGGCAGCAGGTTGAACTACGTTCACACCTGCATTGTTTGCCGGACGGATTATACCAGACCATCAGGATTGCACCAGTTCATTCAGAGCTGGAGTGATGTGTCTGTCGGTCATTGCTGCGTCGTGTAACACCTGTGATGCGCTATCCTTCAGCAAGAGTATCAGTACCGTGCTGATGATGACACAAGACGCCGGAGAGCGAATGACCGAATGGTGTTCCCGACATGATGCATGGATTCATCACGCATCGCGTGCCACGCCTGGGTGGGAGGGGCGGGTTCATAGGGGTGGGTTTGGAACCCGCCCCTACGAAATGCCTGGGTGGGGATGCGGTGACCACTCTCATCTCACATCTGGTAAGATGCCAGGCATGAAACGCGCACCAATCAACCCTCCCTTCTGCCACTTGTGCATTACCCACATGTCACACTGCGTCAGGCCGGGCTGCACGCGCTCCCTGTGGCGCGGGCTTCCCCAGCCCGCGTGCCGGCATCATCGCCACCGCCGGCAGGTGCTGGTCCCGCTGGCAGACTGGAATCCTGCCCCACGGTCTGATACACTGGCTACCGCCGCTACCACTGCGACCATCCGCTGCCCATCCGTGACGTGCGACCCACGCGACAGCGATGCAACGCGATAGTGCCCAGGGTCGCGCACAATGAGATAGGTGCTGCTCATCAACGAAGAAGGTGACTACCTGGGTATGGGTAAGGCATAGCGCTGCGTGGGAGCGGGGCGCGTAGCGGCTGCGATCACCTCTGAACAACCACCCATGGCACGCGATGCAAGACATTCCCATCCACCGCATCCCGTGGATAGTCAGGTGAACGGTACAGGTACCGTCCGTAGGGGCGGGTTTGGAACCCGCCCCTACGGAATCCGCCTCTACACACCACCGGCACTAGCACGCGGTGGGGCAGGCCGGCGGCCTGCGTTCAGCCATCGCCATCATCAGAGTCACATACCGGCACGGGTGTCCGCTGCAATCTGCGTCGGATCGTGAGCACGGCTGGCGCGGCAGCATGGCTGCCGCACTCCAAACCCTGCGATACGCACATGATTTGTGCGTAAGGCAACCCATCTAGTACGTGATAGCACGGCTGGAGCGGCGCACTGCCACTGGGCCGGTCGCCCACAACAGCACCCATAGCGATCATACCCGCTGGTACACCCGTGGTTGACACCAGTTGTGGGTAATGCATAGCTTCTGCCACCTCTGTATCCATCCGCATCCCGTGCGATGTCAACCGGCAGGGGTGGAACAGCGGTACATACAGCATATCCGCGCGCATCCACCAGACCTATGTTTGTGCATATTCCGCAGGTTATCCCCACGGTTCCGCAAGAGTGGATTCGGATACTCACGGACAACCACACTGCCGATACCATGCGGTGATGCGCAGGATCAATCAAGCCTGGGCATTAGAGCGACAACGTGCACGACAGACACAGAGGATACCAGCATGTTCAACACATGGCGGCTTCGACCTCTACACCAACCATATCCCGTTTCACAACGGCAGTCGATGTTATCGTCACTACATCACTATACCAGTTTTTAATGTTTCAACTCTAGCCAAAAGCAAGCTATAAGTGGTACAATTAATGCGCCGTAGTTGTAGAGGTCGTATTGTTGCACCACCAGCAAAGCAAACAGGGAGCGCCGCATGAATATTTTGGTTGTTGATGATGACATCCCCAGTGCAAGAATGACTTCTTACTTGCTTGAAGAAGCTGGTTATCGTGTATTTCGGGCACACGATGCATCCAACATTCTCCAGTTGATCGAGCAACACAATCCCGATCTCATCTTGCTGGATGTCATGATGCCTAAAATTGATGGGTTCGAGGTTTGTCGCCAGATTCGACGCAACTCCGACATTCCGATCATCTTCCTCTCGGCTCGCCATCAACTCCAGGATCGGGTGATGGGGCTTCAAATCGGTGGTGACGACTATCTGGTCAAACCGTTTGAACCTTCGGAATTGCTGGCGCGTGTTGAAGCTGTCTTACGACGACGCAACGCCGATGTGCTCAACACCTCGACCCGTCTCAGTCAGGGCAATATCACGCTCGATCCCGTCGAACACAAAGTTCTCTTCACCGACGGTCGCGTTGTGGAATTGACCCCACTCGAATTTCGATTGCTCTACTACCTGATGAAGAATTCGGGACGCATCTTGAACGTAACCCAAATTTTGAGTAAAGTATGGGGGTACGACTACGAAGGTGAAAGCAATCTGGTCGCCGTCTACATCCGCCGTCTGCGTACAAAGGTAGAGGAAGACCCGGATCATCCACGTCACGTCATTACAGTACGTAATCTCGGCTATAAGTTTGAGCCATAGTTTGAGATGCGTCGACCATTGCCATGAAGCATAACACCTGGCAACTGCAAACGATTATCCGTCGCCTCTTGCCGTTGCCGGCATTGGGGTTAAGCTGGCTGCTAACCCAATTCAGTCTACCGTCTGCCGCCTGGGGTGGATTGATTGGTTACGGTTTGGTCAATGTTGCCTTACTACTACTCCTTCGCCATCACCCAACTTCGACTAACCGCCTCCTGACACTCGCCGGCCTGAGCGATTTGCTCATGATCATCTGGTCGATCTTCCTGATCAGCACCAGCCCGCTGCTGGCCGTTGTTCAAGGGGTGGGTGCCTTGCGCGCATGGCGCTACCGGTTCCATTCATTCTGGCCGGCACTGCTGCCGGCGTTGATTGGCCTGCTCTACCCGTTTACCACTCCTTCGCCCTGGACAGACAATCCACTAACGTTGACCACGCTGGTGCCGGTTGGAAGCTTCCTGTTAAGCATCATTACTGTTCTGGCTTTGGTCTGGTTTGGGCAGCGACGCAATCTGGTAGCGCTCGATTGGAGGGCACGGTACGATCAGCTTCGCCGCGAACAAAAACAGCAGGTTGCCGGCCTGGAAGCCTCGAACAACGACCTACGTGAGCGGCTACGGCGGATGGAGGCTCTCGGCGAAAGCCTGCGTGCTATCAGCAGTTCGCTGAGCCTGGATGATGTGCTGCGCCAGATTCTCGACTCGCTGACCCATATGTTGGGCGTGCAGCGCATCGATAATGTGGCGCTGACATTGGCCCGCGATAACGGCCTTGAACACCAGATTCTGCACAACGATGCACAACAATCGGACTGGGCAACCGCCTTGGCGCAAGTCGTTATTACCGAAAAACGAACCGTCTTGCTGGACGCCCACGAGATAGCGCAAGAACCGGTATGGCATTCCCTGGCCGATCAGCAATGGCAGGCCGCGCTCAGTGTTCCTCTCTTCGATCCCGATCAGCCTGACCGGATTCGCGGTGCCCTCAGTGTGGTGAGTCGGCAGAGTGAAGCCTTCTCTCCGGCTGAAGAGCGTCATTTGACCTCGTTTAGCATCCAGGCCATGATTGCGATTCGGAACGCCGAACTCCACGTTCAGTTGAGTCGGCAACAGGCGATGCTCAGCGCCATTCTGCACGATATGGCCGATGGTCTGATCGTGTACGATGAAGCGGGCAACGTCTACCTCGACAACGCCGTAGCACGACAGGCGATAGCGCATAGTGCTGCTTACAATGGCAGACTGGCCGATCATCTGATCGATACGGCACGTCAGCTTTACCAGAGCAAGGTTTCGTTTAGCAAAGAAATTATCGACGGAGAAGCCGAGCAGGCTCGCTGGTACCAGATTCACGCCACTCTGGTGAATCCGTCACCCGATACTTGCCTGGCTGTGCTGGTGTTACACGATATTACCGACCAGAAAGTACAGGAGCGGCAGCGCCGGGAATTTATTGGCAAACTTGCTCATGAGCTGCGTAATCCGCTGAACGTTCTTAACGGTAATCTTGATATTGTCCTTAAGGAAAGTGATAAAGTCGGTACGCTTACCGAAGCGCAACGCTATTTTCTCGGTGAAGTGAAAGACAGTTATAAGCGCTTGTGGAAACGCATCGAGGAGTTGATAGAGATCAATCGTAATGGCACCAGTCAATTGAAGCTGCGCCCGGTGCGCACAAATATTATTGACATTATTATTAACACGTGCGTTCAACAACAACAGCCAGCTAAATCTCACGGCGTCGATCTGTGTTGGGAGGTGCCAGATCAGTTACCCGATATGTTTCTTGATGAGGAACGGATTGGTCAGGTATTGACAAATCTGATTGAGAATGCGATCAAGGCAATGCCCGATGGTGGTCAGATCACCGTGAGTGCCGAACAACAGCAAGATTATGTTCTGGTGCACGTGACCGATACCGGGATCGGTATTCCAGCCGATCAGATTGAAAAGGTGTTTCTGCCCTATCATCAGGTACCAGGCCATTCTAATGGTCGCGAGACGAAAAACACACACCTCGGCCTTGGGCTGGCAATCTGTAAACAATTTGTAGAAGCCCACAATGGCAGAATCTGGATATCGCACAGTGAAGTCGGGAAAGGAACACGCTTTACCTTTTCCCTCCCCATAATGCCCGAGACCGAACAAACGATTAAAACCGGCAGTCAAACCACTGCGTAAATGAAATCTTTTCTGAATATTTCGTTATCTTAATTGCTGTTGAAATGTGCTATATTTGCCATAAGAATATTTTGTTGCAATATGTAGCTTTGAGGACGCTAAATCGAGTAGTCTGATCACTAGTGAAGATTCTTGTTCACAGTTGGCGAAGCCCTTTCTGACATAGTAGTCGCTATCCAGACAGGTTGGCCGGAGAAACTACGTGAAGGTTGCACTCATTGCTCTACCCGGCAAACAGACCAATCAGATGCCGCCGCTGACTCTGGCCTACGTGGCGGCTGTTTTGGAACAACGTCGCATCATTGTGCGCATGTACGACCATGCCCTGGATGCAACGGGAAGCTGGCACGATATTCGGCGTCGCCTGCAAACGTTTCAGCCCCAACGTGTCATCGTCGGCGGTGAAGATAGCCGCACGATTGAACAGGCAGTCGCGCAGATTCATCAGTCTTATCCTGACATTTTGCCATTGCTGGTTCAACGCAACGGTACTGATGCACCCGCAGCCATCACCGGTGTCCTGGCCTGGCTTGATGGCGTAGCAACGGTCAATCAATGCCTGCCAAACGATGTCCCCTTTCCGGCCCGTCATCTGTTGTCGCTTGAGCACTACGCACTCCGTGCACCGGGTGGAGAGCTACAAACCCCCGTTGTGATCGGCTGGCATATCAATGGGCAATGGCACATGCGCCAGCCCCGCCAGATCGGTCAGGAGCTGCGCACGCTGGTGGAAGAGGCCGGAATCCGCCACGTACTGTTTTGCGAACCGGCATTGACCATTGATGAACAGTGGTTTACTGAACTACTCAACTATCTGATAAGCGCCAGTTTGAATGTCAAATGGCAGGCAGCGGTCGCCCTCGAACACCTGGACGAAGAGACGATTCCGCGGCTGGCTCAGGCCGGTTGTGAAGCACTGACGTTTGTCATTGCCGCTACCAGCATTTTTGACTCTGCCAGCAGGCGTAACCAGGCGCGTAAACTGCTCACTACTATCCGTGAGCATGGTATCTACACCCACGCGACTATCCTGCTCGAACCGCCTTACGAATCCATCGCTCGCCTGATCGATGTTGCGGCTACGTTTAGCCTTAACGATGTCTCTTTTGAATTGATGCAGACGATGCGGGTTGGCGATGACGAGCAAACCATCAAACGCTTTGCCCGTCAACGGTATCAGGAAGGACAAACCCGCCAGCGCCTGATTGATCGCTTTGGCCCGGTGCTCGGCGGTTTGCTCTGGCAACTACGGGTGCAGCACGTGGATGAGGATGAGGAATTGGGTGGGTAGAAGCAGGTAAACTTCCTTATATCATCCTCACCGCCACCCCCCGTTCAGCCAGGTAGCGTTTGACATCGGCCACTGAGTAGTCGCCGAAGTGGAAGATGGACGCGGCCAGTACCGCATCGGCACCGCCTTCGACGATGCCGCGATACATGTCGTGCGGCGAACCGACACCACCGGACGCGATGACCGGTACCGGGGAAATGGCGGTAATCGCCTGTAATAGCTCCAGATCATACCCGGTACGCGCACCGTCGGCGTCCATGCTATTGATACAGATTTCACCGGCCCCCAGATCGATCCCTCGCTTGATCCACTCGATAGCGTCAAGCCCCGTCGGGCGCGGATTGGCCCCGGTATGGGTAAAGACTTCCCAGCGTGGTGGTTCGCCTGGCGCGTTCACCCGTTTGGCATCAACCGACAGCACAATGCATTGGCTGCCAAACCGCCGGGCGCCCTCGGCAATGAGCTGCGGGTTGTAGACCGCTGCTGTATTCAGGCTGACCTTGTCGGCACCGGCCCGCAGCATGCGGTACATATCGTCAACGCTGCGTAACCCACCACCAACCGTGAGCGGAATAAATACTTCGGCAGCCGTGCGTTCTACAACCTCGACCATAATGGCCCGCTCGTCGCTGGATGCCGTGATGTCGTAGAAGACCAGTTCATCGGCCCCGGCAGCATTGTAGGCAGCCGCCAGCTCTACCGGATCACCGGCATCACGGTGATTCAGGAATTTCACGCCCTTCACCACACGTCCTGCTTTGACATCAAGACAGGGAATGATTCGTCGCGTCAGCATATGTTCGTCCCCGGTAACGTTCGGAAATCGCAGTAATGGCCTGTAAACCATCGCTGAGTTGGTGGTCGTTGTTGTGCGCGACCACCTTCCTGTACGCATCAATCACTATTTTGGCCGTACCTGCCCACGCCGACCACGCTCTTCTACCGGTGCCGGAGGTTCCGCGTCTGTTGCCTGCCGGGCCTGTGCGTCATCGATCAGAAATTGGGTCGCACGCACCCCCCACACCGCGAGGAGTGAGACGCTGAAGAGCAGGAACGGGACGACCAGCACCAGGCTGCTGACAAACAAGATAAAGCCCATCAAGAGCATGGTGATCAGTGTATAGATGGGGCGACTGACGATCAAGATCAGAGCGTTGCGGGCAATCTGGCGGAGCGAAGGCTGTTCCAGTAACACCATCATTGGGAAAGCATAGATGATGATTGCCGACCAGAGCATGAACAGGTAGAGAAAAAAGCCGATCAGGAGTCCACCAAGCAGACCAGGTACGCCGGCGTAGAAGGCCAGATTCCATAAAATCAGGGCTAGACCTGCCATCCAGATACCGTATAAACGCCACGCCGGAAGCGCATACGTCCGCATACCGGCGAAGAAATCGGTTAATTTGCTGGCCCGGCCTTCGGTAATTCGCTTGCTCAGCGCGTACAGACCTCCAAATGCCGGTGCTGCCGGTAAGACGCCAACCAGTGCCGCCGCTGCTGCGGGGAGGGCAGCGTTGCTCACCATTGCAACGTAGGCAATACTGAAGAGTGGTACACTCAGCGCGGCCCAGATGATGTTGGCAAACGTGAGCAGCAGAAATTCATCAAACAGGTCGCGTAGTGCCTGCCAGAAGACGCGAAACGGTGCGGTGATATTGGCTGAATTGATTATTTGGCGCTGACTCATAGCTTGTGTATTATAGCTGAAGTTTGCGGTATCTGCTCTCGCCAATGTACGGGCGCCTGTAGCCACCGGCCTGTCTATAAGCGTTTGCCAGGACGGATACGCCCGTGATTCGGTCACTCCCACCAGAAAAAAGCACCCGGCTTTATACAACCCGTTGTCGATCCCGGCGCATAATACGACGCCGGCAGTTGTCACGAACTACGGTGCATCTTCGGCCCACAAGACCACGACCCGTTGATCGTCAATCGCAAACAGGCCGTGATCGAGTGGGGCATCACTCAGTGAGCGCCAGCCAACTACCTCGTTGCCCTGAATGTCGTAGATCGCAAAATCGCCACTTACTGCGCCGTTGGTGAAATAGCGCGCCTGTGGCCCCAGTAACGCCAGTACTCTGCCGGCCAGGTCGGCGGCCTGAGCCTGGGGCACGACCTCGTCGGGGTAGGCTAGGTCGTGGGCGATGAGGTTGGTAGCGATCTTTATTGCGATCCGGCGCGGCACTTCGATCCAGTGCTGCCCAAGGGGCTGGAAGTCGAGTTCGCGAGCCGCCGCATCGAGTGCGTCGCGTGGATCGGTCGAGGGTTGGTGCAGGCGAAATACTGCTCCGGTGAGGGGATAGCTCTGGGCACGGGCAGTTTCGATGGCAATCCATAGTCCCTCAATCGCAGGATCGGTCTCCAGGGTCAGTATTGGTTGTGACATAATGCCTCACTTCGCTTGCTAGGTTTCATACGTGCTATGATACCGCGAGTCCACGATCATCACGTGCAATTTAATCGTCGCCGATCACAGCCTGCGAACAGTAAATAACGCATACAGTGGTATGATGGAGAGAAGTGGGGAATAACCGAACAGCGTTGAAGCTGGCGATGTTCGCATTAGAGGAGATTGTTGTGCATGAATAACCCGATGATCACCACGATTGACCAGTTATGTGCCAATGCTATTCGCGCGCTGGCGATTGATGCCGTTCAGCAAGCTAACAGCGGCCATCCCGGTATGCCACTTGGGATGGCCGATGCTGCATACGTGCTCTGGACGCGCTTTCTGAAGCATAATCCGAGCGATCCACACTGGCCGAACCGGGATCGCTTTGTCCTGTCAGCCGGTCACGGTTCGATGTTACTCTACGCCCTCCTCCACCTTACCGGCTACGATGTATCGCTAGACGATCTGAAGCAATTTCGGCAATGGGGCAGTCGCACACCCGGCCACCCCGAATATCACGAGACGCCAGGAGTCGAAATGACGACCGGCCCGCTTGGGCAGGGAATTGCAACAGCGGTCGGGATGGCAATTGCCGAGCGCTGGCTGGCCACCAGATTTAATCGGGTAGGGTTTCCGGTCGTTGATCACTACACCTACGTCATTGCCAGCGATGGCGATCTGATGGAAGGTATCTCCCACGAGGCGGCCAGTCTGGCCGGTCATCTGCGGCTGGGTAAATTGATCGTTTTGTACGACAGCAACGATATTTCTCTGGTGGGACCAACCCGATTGGCCTGGAGCGAGCAGGTTGCTGATCGGTTTGCCGCTTACGGCTGGCAGGTGTTGTACGCCGATGGTCACAATATGGCATCGGTGGCGCTAGCGCTGGCCGAAGCGATTGCCGATGGTGAACGACCTTCCCTTATCATTACCCGCACGGTGATTGGATACGCCAGTCCACGGGCCGGCAGCCATAAGGCCCACGGCGAGCCGCTTGGTGTCGAAGGCGTGAAATTGACCAAAGAGGCGTTAGGCTGGCCGCAGGAACCGGCTTTCTACGTGCCCGACGAGGTCTACGAACATATGCAGATGGCGGTCGAAGTTGGTGAGACCCGCCAGCGTGAATGGGAGGCGATGTTCCGGCGGTACCGGGCGTCGTACCCTGATCTGGCCGCGCAGTGGGATCTCATGCAGCAGGGAGGCTTACCAACAGGCTGGGAACAGGCCATACCGACCTTTGCCCCCGATCCGAACGCCAAAGGTACCCGTGTCGCGTCGGGTGCCGTGTTGCAGGCACTTGCTCCGGTCATCCCCGGTCTGCTGGGTGGTTCAGCCGATCTGCACACCTCGGACTTTACCTACCTGGAAGGGCTGGGATCGATCAACGGCGAGGATTTCAGTGCGCGCAACCTGCATTTCGGCGTTCGTGAGCACGCGATGGGGGCAATCCTCAACGGGATGGCGCTACACGGCGGGATTATTCCTTACGGTGGCACCTTCCTCGTGTTTAGCGACTACATGCGCCCGGCCATCAGACTGGCAGCCTTAATGCGGTTACGAGTCATTTACGTCTTTACGCACGACAGCATTGGCGTCGGTGAAGATGGACCAACCCACCAGCCGGTCGAGCATCTGGTCGCATTACGGGCCATTCCCAATCTGCTGGTGGTGCGACCGGGTGATGCCAATGAGGTAGCAATGGCCTGGCGTCTGGCCCTGCAGCGGAGTGATGGCCCAACTGCGATCATCTTATCCCGCCAGAATGTGCCGACGCTCGAGCGGACACAGCTCGGCGCCGCCGATGGCACCCTGCGGGGTGGGTACGTGCTGCGTGATGCGGACGCGGCTCAGGCGCTGATCATTGCCACTGGTTCAGAAGTAGCGCTGGCACTGGCAGCCGCCGAGCATCTGGCCGGAGAGGGTATTGCGACACGCGTTGTCAGTATGCCTTGTCGCGAACTATTTGATCGACAAGATGTAGCCTACCGTGATCGGGTGCTGCCACCACAGATCAGAGCGCGCGTAGCGGTAGAGGCAGGGCGTTCCATCGGCTGGGAGCGCTACGTCGGCTGTGAAGGCGCAATTATCGGGGTTGATCGCTTCGGCGCTTCAGCGCCATTCCAGCGTATTTACGCCGAATTCGGTCTCACCGTCGAGCGGATTGTGGCGGCGGTGAAAGAGCAGCTTGTGCGACACGAATAGCGCGAGTGACTCACGGGTGATGACATGAAGGCAACTGAATGTAGTTGCCTTCATGGTGCCTCTGGGATTGAGCCTGCACATTCTTGTCCGAGCACACTACCAGCGCTCATTGCGTGGCCAGAGTGCCCACACAATCGCCGCTGCGGCGGCCCACCAGGCCCGGTTGGCTTCTCGTTCCAGACCGCGTGTACGGAGCTGTACACCACCGAGGAACAACCCGGTTGCCAGCATGCCACCCATCAAGCGGTCAGTTGCCCGTTCAACTCGCTTCATACTGCGTTCAAGCCGGCTCAAATCTGAACGGGTTTGCAACTCACCCCGATTCGCTGCCCGGTAATAGGCGTCCATCTGTCGTGGTAACCCGATCAGTATCTGACCAAGTTCGGTAAGCTCTTGCTGCAACTTCTCGACCCAATTACCATTGCGCTGTTCTTGAGCCAGCATCGCTCGTGCGAACGGTCGTAGCTCCTGGAAGAGATTGATGTCGGGACAAATCTCAGTGGCAAGACCGGCAACCATACTCAAGGCCCGCCCTAAATAGAGCAGGTCTTGCGGAATCTGAAACGGCAAATCGTAGATCAGATCCTTCGTCTCGGCCATAATTGCCTCGACATCGAGGTTGGTCAGCTCGCGCACGGTGCGATTGAACGAGTAGCGCAGCATTGTCTCAATAGCTGCCTTGATCGCCCGCCGGTCGGCGCCAGGCAGGATCATATTAAGCTGTTCGAGACAGTTCAAAATCCGGTCGGCGTCGTTGGTTGCCAACCCTAGCACACCCTGCCGCATAATCTCCATCGTTTGTGGCGGCAGACGACCGACCATGCCGAAATCGACAAAAATGAGCGTGAAGGGTGTGCCAGTCGACACTTCATCAGGCGCGTAATCAATCGGTAGCCCGGCCTCAACCGCATCGATTGAGAGATGGCCATTGCGACTAACCGACGTTGCCGGTGGCGATGGCTGCACAGGCGCCAGAGAACTCTCCACCCGCACAAAGAGATTGCCGGGGTGCGGATCAGCGTGGAAGAAGCCATCGATGAAAAACTGTTTCAGGTAACAATTGTTTAAGCGCGCAGCCAGCTCAGCCCGACTGACCCCCAACTGATCGAGTGTATGCAGGTCGGTGATCTTGATCCCACTGATCCGCTCCATCACCAGCACTCGACGGGTTGTTAGCTCGAAGATCGGCTCAGGAATGTAAATCCCTGGATGGTTCGCAAAATTCTGGCGGAACGTTGCTGCCGAGCGCGCTTCTTGCACATAGTCCAGCTCCTGCACAAGCACGCGGGCAAATTCGGCTAGCAGCGCCTCCAGGTCGGCGCGCCGGCGAATGGGTGGATAGTTTTTGATCAGGCGCACGACCCACGTCACTGCGCTGAGATCGACCTCGATAATCTTATCGATCCATGGGCGTTGCACCTTTACCGCCACCTCACGGCCATCGTGCAAAACGGCATAGTGAACCTGCCCCAGCGATGCGGCCGCGACACAATCGGTCTCGAAGCTACGAAAGATCTCGCTGGGTGGCGCCCCAAGTTCCTCTAAAATCACCTCCAGTACGTGACCGGCAGGCGCTGGTGGCACTTCATCCTGGAGACCGGTCAACTCTCGCCGCACCACATCGGGAATAATATCAGCCCGTGATGAAAGGAACTGACCGAGCTTGATTTGCATTCCCCCAAGCTCCACCGCCATCATGCGGAAGCGACGGGCAATGGCAACCCAGCGTCGCAGCATCGTACGCTGCACATACCAGCGGCAGAGAGCGAAGCGTGCGAGAAAAATATCCCAAATGTAGATGTGAATGACAACGCCGAGAAAAAACGATGAGACTCGCAAGAAGCGCTCACGCGGACGAAAGCGCGGTGGTTCGGTTGGCCGTGGAACGGCGTTGGTAGTATCAGTTGCCTGCACAGAGATTGGTTCACGCATAATATCCTGCCAGTATTCCTATTACTGATTATACCAGAGGCGAAACTCAATCTCACGACCGATCCGCAATGAATTGATCGGCGACTACCATAACAAAGGGTGTGTGATTGTTTTTGGATTCGAGTTGAACAGGTATGGTATCGCTGATACTATGACGATAGATAGTCTTCGCTTGTTAACCGATAGTGCCGCCAGCTTATGGCGACGTCTCAGTCAATTTGGTTCACCTGATTTACTTGGTCGCCGAACACCATTCGACGAATGGCTGGCAACCGTCAAACCCGGCCTCTCTTCCGCCGACGAACAGGCCATCCGACGCGATTATCGCCGTCTCACTATACTCCTCACTGAACTCGAAATGCTTACCCGTTCGCGTGAACAGGCACTGGCACTGATCTTAGAGACCGTCCATCAATCACTTCCTGCCGAACACGCAGGAGAAAAACCGTCAACGACCGAGGCCGATGCGACCTGAGATCGACTCGATTCGTGTACTGTGGTCAAACAATATCCAGCCTCGTTGCGGCAAATGAGGCTGGATGCAACCAAAACGGTATCAAACGGTTATGCAGATAGCGCCTGACGATTACGGTACCGGCGACACAGTGCCTCGAACCGGGCCAAAGGTTGCGGTCGGTGTTGGCGGAGGCGGTGTGACACACTCGTACTCAGCCACAATCAAGTCACGTTCACGCTCGCGGACAACGATTTCGTGCGAACCCGGACGTTCATAACCAATCCGTAACACAATGCGGAAGACACCTGCCCGATCACTGGCCCCGCCACCAACCGGGCGCTGATCGAAGAGCACCAGTAATGCGGTTTGCGGACGGGCAGTGCCTGTCAGTTCAACCAGATCACCCGGTGCGCAACGGAGCGTCTCCTGGCTTGATGGAGTGGCAGTAAAGGTAGCCGTTGGAGCAAACCTGGACGGAGTCAAGGTAGGCTGTGCCGGTACGGTCGGTACTGCGGTTACAATGGTTGGCGTAGACACAGCAGTAGGCGTCGTCGCATTGGTCGGCGTGTTCGTGGCGTTCATCGCAACAGTTGGGGTTGCGGTCGCCGTGGCAGCTTGCTGGTTTGATTGGCTTTGAGCTGTCCTCGTAAGCAACGATGCAACGGTAGCAGTACGATTCTGCGCAACTGCTGTTCGAGTCTGGTTGCACTCGTTTGGTCCCACATACGGACAATCAACGAATGGTTCATAACATCCCGGATACAGCGGTTGTTCGTCACAGCTTGGTTGAGCCAGCGACGTGCCTGGAGGCTTGGATAAGACCAACCAGACGGTGAAAATAAGCCCGATCACCACAATGCTTAGTGGCCAGAAGTAGCGTGACCGTGCCATGAACGTCCTCAGCCTGTAAGAGTTACCGTTGTCCAACCCGCTCGATCACCTGGACGAAGGTCTCGAAGCGCTGCGAACCGACGATTACTTCAGGACCAATCCGAAACACCGGGCGGGCGTAGACCCCTTCTTCAATCGCAGCGGCATAATCGGCCTGAACCTGCGCCTGATACGTATGTGAGTCAAGGCAGGTGGTAAATGCATCCCTCGGAATGCCCAGACCCGCAGCCAGATCAATCACCGTCTCGCGGGTATTGAAGTAGAGTTGATTATACCGCGCATAAATCTCACGGCGCAACTCCCAAAAATACCCAAAGTCGGAGGCACACTCACTTGCTTCAGCCAGCAATTGCGAACGCTCCCCTAATTGCAGCAAGTGACGGTACACAAGCCGCATCTGACCGGTAGCCACAAACGCCTCGATCAAACGTGGTTCAACATCAAGAGTATGAATAGCGCACGAGGTACAGAGAAAATCTGAATAGACAACCATCGTTACCGGCGCATCCGGTCGACCAAGATAGTGGTACCCCTCTGGAGTACGACCACGCGGCAGATCGGGAAAATAGGCAACCGCTACCGGCGTGCTGTCGGCTGTCGTTGGGGTTGATGTGGGTGCGCGGGTAGGCACCGGCTCTACGGTTGCCGTAGGTGACGTAGCCGCCGGGGCACTACAGGCTGTTAGTAAAACTACGAATGACAAAATGAGACAGCGTACCATTACTTAGTAACTTCCACTTGTGTTCATTATTGTGAGCACTCTACCACACATTGCAACAATAAAGCAAAAAAATGAGATGCGCGTGAGAAAGGGCGACCGGTTGGTCGCCCTTGCAACGTGATAACTTGCAAATGCGCTATCCCAACTGACTCAGTTTTGTTTGCAAGAGATGGTTTGATGGCTCCACCAGAATTGAACCATCAGGAAAGACAATGGTTGGCACACTCTGATGACCATTGTTTACCCTAATTACGAATTCAGCCGCAGCCGGATCGTGTTCAATATTGATGTAGGTATACGGTACACCGTGCTGATCCAGTACACGCTGGGCACGACGACAATCAGGGCACCAGTTCGTACCGTAAACAACAATAGATTGCGTGATCATACACTCCTCTCGTAGCAACAGCAATGAAGCCGCACAATGCGGCTTCATCTTTGAGTATACCAGTTTTTATACCTTCAGAGAGTTCGCTCTCGATTACAACACACCTTGATATGTTCGTACCGATGAGCACAGTGCGGGTCTGATGAATGATGAGTGCTGAATGACAAGCACTCAGTGCTCATCTCGGCTCCGCCTGGTGGTTCTGGCAGGTCAACACCATCATCGGGTCAGCCGGGCCGATGGGCGTCAACAAGGAAGCAAGGCAATGTTCCTCTTCGCGACAACAGAACCATCCACAAATGTGGCACGAAGACACGAATGTGCGAGCGCCAGTCGTGTATGTGTGGTCGCCATTCGTGGCCGGTATGTCCGGCCACCGCTCCACGAAAATACCACGAATATCCGAATTACACTAGCAATCAAGGTAACATGCGTAACCGTCGGACACCCTCTGGCAACATTGGGTTACGCTGCTACCGATTCCGCTTGTGGTACCTGCTTAACAATCTCGATCTCAATTTCAATTGCAACTTCCTCTCCGACCAGCACCCCACCAGTCTCAAGTGCCACATTCCAGGTCAAACCCCAATCCTTACGGTTGATTTTTGTAGTGGCGCTAAAACCGGCGCTGATCGTCCCCCACGGCGACTTGGACTGGCCATTATACTCAACATCGAGGGTAACCTCGCGCGTCACACCACGGATGGTCAGATCACCGATCAGTCGCCCATGATTCTCGTCAATCACCTCAACCTTCTTGCTCACAAAGGTGAGCGTCGGATAGTTGGCGACATCGAGAAAATCGGGTGACATCAGGTGTCCGTCACGCCGTTCATCACGAGTATCGATGCTGCTCGCATCAATCGTGACATTGACTTTCGAGTTGGCCGGGTCCTGCTCATCAAAATCAACAGTGCCGTCGAAACGGGTAAAACGGCCACGGACTTTGGAAATCATCATGTGGCGAACGGAAAAGGTGATTGTTGAATGGGAAGCGTCGATTACCCAGGTCATAGCGACATACTCCTGTCAAAATAAAATTCTTCACGCCATGCAGCATAACTGGTTAACGTAGACAACAGCGTGAACAGGAGCGTAAACACCACTATGCCCATCGTTTCATCGCACTCTCGTAGTGTTTGCAGAAACCTGTTATGACTATATGCCGTCGAGTGTCATCCGTGCTGGCGTACAGGCGAACCGTCGATTAAGGTATCGGCTGCTCATCAGCTCGACCACAACCAGGGTGCCGACCCTCAAACTATCGTCAGGGCCTGCGCTGGCACGTGCCACATCATTGCAGGAGTAGGGGCACGGCGCGCCGTACCCCTACCGGTGCGGCGACGTATGGCAAGGCAAGAACACCAGGGCGCCGGTTGAGAACCCGCCTCTACCGGTGCGCTGCCAGATGGCACGGACAGGCCATGGTCCCAATGCTCCCAACACCACCGGGGGGTGGGTTGGGAACCCACTCTTGCGGTGCAGCAGACATTTGTAAAGGCGACTCACAAGTCGCTCCTTCTTTGGAACCATCGCCAACGGGAAGTGGATGCGGTCGCAGGGCTTCCGCACGGATACACTTCGCAGGAAACGCACACCATCAACGACATCGTTCCCGGCGTAGCATGTACCGGCAGCGCTACGCCGCGTTCAGACTACAAGGTTGGTAACAGGCGCTAATCGAGTGCCGGCACAATCTCGTACCGGTACTGAATATCAACGGTTGCCCCTAGCATCCGCCAAACCGGGCAATAGCGCTCACGAGAAAGCTCAATAGCCCGTTCAAGGGCAGCCGGATCAACCTCACCGGAACAGCGATACACCAGTTCGATGTTCGTGTAGGGTTTGGGGTATTCATCACCCCGCACACCCTGTGCCTTTACCTCAAGACCAGTAACCGGCTGCCGCTTCTTGCGCAGAATGCTAATCACATCCATCGCCGAACAGCCAGCCAGTGCCATCAACACCGTCTCCATCGGTGAAGGACCAGCCAGATCGGTATTACCTTCGTGGGGACTGTCGAGTTCGATGGCCCGCCCTGAATCAGCTACAGCGGTAAAGTGAAGACCTTCACGCAGGCGAACACTGGCATGAATTACTGTGCCCATACAAATCCTCTCGCTATCAACAACGGCATGGATGGTTAGTCAATAAGACTATTGACTTTACCATGTTTAGTATAGCACTCCGGGTTATAATGCAAAAAGAGCAGGCCAAATGGCCGTGGGAGAAGACAGCCTATGGACTACGACTACATCATTGTCGGCGCAGGGGCCGCTGGTCTCAGCCTGGCCTACCATCTTGGTCAGAGTGATTTAGCCGATAAGACAATCCTCATCATTGACCCAAATCATATTCGTCAAAATGACCGCACATGGTGCTTCTGGGAAGTGGGTGATGGCCCATTTGAAGCTGTGGTTTCGCGACGCTGGGAACACCTCTGGCTCTACGACAAGCACTGGTCGGCGCGGATGGAAATTGCGCCGTACCGCTATAAACTGATTCAGGGTATTGATTTTTACCGGTTTGTTGATCAATGGCTAGCACAACGCCCAAATATTACGCGCCTTCAGGGTAGCGTGGATCGTCTGGTTGAGCTACCGAATGGCGTGGCGGCGCTGGTTGGTGGTAAACAATATACGGCACGTTATGCTTTCAATAGCGTGTATCGGCCAGTACCAACACCACCGGGCTACCACACCTGGCTGCAACACTTCAAGGGCTGGGTCATCAAGACACCGCAACCGGTATTTGATGCCGAAGCGGCCACTTTTATGGATTTTCGCATTCCCCAGACTGGTGATGTACGTTTCGGCTATGTCTTACCCTTCGACACGTATACAGCGCTGGTGGAATATACCATCTTCTCGCCGCAACTGGTCAGCCAGACCGAGTATGAAATCGGTTTACAGCGCTATATTGCTGAACAACTGGGAATTGACCGCTATGAAATCACTCACGTTGAGTATGGTGTTATTCCAATGAGTGACGTACCATTGCCGCTTCGCCCCAGCCCTCACGTTCTCAACATTGGCACGGCAGGAGGGATGAGTAAACCGTCAACAGGCTACACATTCCAGCGCATTCAACGTCAGACACGGCAAATCGTAGCCAGCCTGACGAAAGAGGGACACCCCTTCTACCGCCAGCAATTGTTCAATCGCCACGCCCTTATGGACAGCATTCTGCTAAACGTACTTGATGCGGGTCGTACACCTGGTCATCGCTTCTTCGCCAATCTCTTCCGCCACAACCCGATCCAGCGCGTGCTTCGCTTCCTCGATGAAGAGACCACGATTGCCGAAGACATTGCGTTGATGTCCACGGTGGAGATGATGCCATTTGCGATTGCTGCCATGGCCGTGTTCTGGGGACGGATGAGTAGCCTGGGGCGTCGCGAGTGGGAGATGGGATAGCGATGATATGAGCATCAGAGGGGCGACGGATGTGTGTCCCTGTGGGGTGTCGAAGTGGTGTACAGCCCGATTGGTCGCCCCTGGTGAAGCATCGGCATCAGCGAGTCGTCTATGCCGTGTTAAGCGGGAAGAAATCCGTGCATGACACACGATAGGCAACATCAAGACACTGTTTGGGGCGGGTTGGGAACCCGCCCCTACCTGTTGGCACGCCGATAACCACCAGGTTTGCTCGGATGGTCTGTCTGCCCTTGAAGCGGAAACAATCAGAGATGCATACATCGCCACCGCTATCAAAGAGCCAACCACTAGCTTATTCCACCCTCACCAGATCACGGATGACTCTCCCGCACATCAATCACCTTAGCAACCACCGGGGTAACCACCTCACGCACCTGATCAACCGTCATCCCGCTCACCTTAAACGTCACTTCCGACATTGAGGCAGTTTCACCAGAGAAGGTACCGAGGGCGATGATATTGCCACCGCTATTCGCAATCGCCGCCGTCAACTTTGCCAGCCCGCCTGGTTCGTCAACCATCGACACCGTAGCCCGCACACCAGGATTGCGCGCACCCATCAATTCAAGAAAGATTTTGAACAGATCAGTCTCGGTAATAATTCCAACCAGCTCATTTCCCTTCATCACCGGCAACCCACCGATACGGCGGTCGGCCATAATCCGGGCAGCCTCTTCGATTGGGGTATCAACGGTTACGGTATAGACATCGCGTGTCATTACCCGTTCGACGGTCAGCTTACTCAGCAGATAGTTCAATTCCCACACACTCAATGTAGTGGCCGGCGACGGTGAAGCGTTGATCAGGTCTTTCAGCGAGACGATACCCACCAGACGGCCATGCGAGACGACCGGTGCCCGCCGGATGTGTTCGGTACGCATAAGATGCATTGCGTCGTGGATCGATGTTTCTGGAGTTACAGTAATCGGGGGATGCGACATTCGCTCGCCAACAAACATACAGGCACCTCCCTGCTGCCTCATCGCGAACAGCGCCTTCGCTGCTCTCTATGCTCAACTATACCATGCTCTCTGCCGGTGGGAAGTAAATGAGTAACAACGTTCACGAGAATGTTGTTACTCATATTCCGTATTTCGATAAAGATGTTGTGGAGATACCAATACCGGAGGCACGTTTAGAAGCGGACAGACAATCTGCCAGATAACACTTTGGGCAGCATCAGATACCCTTGGAGGCGAGTTGGGAACCCGCCTACCGGAGCGGAGGGGCGACGCTGTATCGCCAACAACCATAGTATTCGACCAGATATTCTGTTCACCCTTGCGCAAAGGCATGAGCAGGTTGATAGAGAAATATTTAGGCCCATTCTGCTGAAAGCACTTCCGCCTGTTCCAATACAGTCTGCGTAGCTTTCTCCTGCTTGTCTGGTGGATAGCCGTGCTTGCGAAGAATGCGCTTAACCAATCTGCGTAGATTCGCCCGTACATCTTCCCGCTGTGCCCAATCAATACTGATACTGTTACGCACGGTCTCGACGAGTTCACGGGCAATGGTGCGTAGAGTCTGATCACCCAACACAGCCACAGCACTATCATTTGTTTCAAGCGCATCGTAAAACGCCAGCTCCTCCTCCGAAAGGCCCAATACTTCACCCCGCCGGTCGGCTTCACGCATTTCCTTCGCCAAAGTTATCAATTCTTCGATCACCTGTGCTGCTTCGATTGCACGATTCTGGTAACGGTGAAGGGCTTGCTGTAACAGTTCAGCGAATGAGCGTGCCTGAACGATATTTTTGTGGCTACGCCTCTTAATTTCACCGTTAAGCAGTTTCTGAAGAACTTCAACTGCCAGATTCTTGTGCGGCATACCACGCACTTCAGCCAGGAATTCATCGGAGAGGATGGAGATATCCGGCTTTTTCAGCCCTGCCGCAGCAAAAATATCCTCCACGCCTTCAGGCGCAATTACCTGCGCAATAATCCTCCGAATGGCATGATCTAGCTGCTCTTCAGTTCTTACATCGCCGGGTGCGCGTTTGGTCAGCGCCGCAGAGAGCGCCTGAAAAAATGCCACATCATCACGAATCTCAAGCGCTTTTTCATGCGGCACTGCAAGGGCAAAGGCTTTTGTCAAATCACGCACCGCCTGAACAAATCGTTCCTTTCCTTTCACGCGTGCCAGCACGTGTTCTTGAGCTGCAGGTAAAAGTCCAATGCGTGCATGTGCATCACCACTTGCCCAATCCGACCAATCGAAGCCGTGCAGGATTCCACAGCAGATTTCGTACTTCTCTTGCATCAACGCAACAGTCTCTTCCTGGTCAATAGTGGTTTTACCAGTACCACCGCTTTCAGTGTAAACCGCCAGTGCAGCCTTCAATTCGTGGGCAAGGCCCAGATAGTCCACCACCAGACCACCCGGCTTATCGCGAAAGACGCGATTGACCCTGGCAATTGCCTGCATTAACCCGTGGCCGCGCATCGGCTTGTCCAGGTACATCGTGTGTAGACTCGGACAATCAAATCCGGTGAGCCACATATCACGCACGATGACCAATTTAAGCGGATCGTTCGGATCACGAAAGCGCTTCGCCAGCAGTTCGCGGCGTTGTTTATTGCGAATATGCGGCTGCCAGTCTACCGGGTCGGAGGCAGAACCGGTCATCACTACCTTTATTACACCTTTGTCGTCGTCTTCGTGATGCCAGTTGGGACGAAGAGTGCAAATGATGTTATACAGCTCAACACAGATGCGCCGGCTCATGCAGACAACCATGCCTTTACCTTCGATTGCCTCCAGTCTCCGCTCAAAATGCTCGATAATATCGTTGGCAATCAGTCTCAGCCGTTGTTCAGTGCCGACAATGGATTCAAGCTGCGCCCATTTGGTTTTGAGCTTTTCTTTACGCTCAACTTCCTCACCTTCTGTAATCTCCTCAAACTCATCGTCAATCTTTGGCTTGAGTTCGTCAGGAAGATCGAGTTTTGCTAGCCGTGCCTCATAATAAATCGATACGGTCGCACCATCTTCCACCGCACGCTGAATATCATAGATTGAGATGTAATCTCCAAAAACTGCTCGTGTATCGGCATCCGCCTTCTCAATCGGCGTGCCAGTGAAACCAATAAAGGATGCCTGAGGTAGTGCATCGCGCATATGGCGGGCAAAACCGTCAATGAAGTCGTACTGGCTGCGGTGTGCCTCGTCAGTGATCACGACGATGTTCCGACGGTTGGACAATACTGGATGACGGTCGCCCTTCTCTTCGGGTAGAAATTTCTGAATAGTGGTAAAAACGATACCGCCTGACTGCACGCTTAGGAGCTGGCGTAGGTGTACACGACTTTCAGCTTGCACGGGCGGCTGGCGCAGTAAATCCTGACAGCGTGAGAAGGTGTTGAAGAGCTGGTCGTCAAGATCATTACGGTCGGTAAGCACAACGATGGTAGGGTTCTCCATAGCTGGTTTGCGAATGATGCACCCCGCGTAGAACACCATCGTCAGGCTCTTTCCCGAACCTTGCGTGTGCCAGACAACACCGATACGTCGATCACCAGGCTTACCGCCAGGTTCGCGTCCTGCTTCATAGACGCCACCCGACTCCGCCATACGGTTGGATGAAACAACTGCGCTGGCGCGTAGGGTTTCCTTCACCGCTACCAGTACAGCATGAAACTGGTGGTAACCAGCCATCTTCTTCACTAACCGTCCACTACCATCGTCCTCAAACACGATAAAGTCACGTATGAGAGTAAGAAAGCGATTTTTCTCGAACACACCCTTGAGCACAACCTCTAGCTGTGGTACACCAACATCCTCTACCTGCATGCCGGAGATGGTGCGCCAGGGTTTAAACCACTCGCGACCAGCACCCAGTGTGCCAATGCGCGCTTCGAGACCATCAGAGATAACTAACGTCTCGTTGAAGACAAACAAGGATGGGATCTCTACCTGGTAGGTTTGCAATTGCTGGAATGCACTCCAGATGGTTGCGTGCTCGTCGGCTGCGTTTTTGAGTTCGATGATCGCGAGGGGCAGACCGTTGACGAACAGCACCACGTCGGCGCGGCGGTTGTGCTTGTTCTCCTCAATGCTAAACTGGTTCACCGCCAGCCAGTTGTTGTTGGCGGGGTCGTCGAAATCTATCACACGCACCTGTGTGCCGCGAATACCGCCGTCGGGATGACGGTATTCCACCGTCACGCCGTTCGCCAGCATGAGGTGAACGACGCGGTTGCGCTGGAGAAGATCAGCCCCTTCGGGTTGAGTCAGTTTGCGGAAGGCGTCGTCCAGCGCCTCGGTTGGCAGGTCGGGGTTGAGACGTGCAAGAGCGTCGCGCAGGCGCTGCTCGAGCACGACCTCGCCGTAGTTTTGACGTTCGGCTGCCGACATGCCAGGAGCGATACCAGGACCGTGCGCGACCTGCCAACCCAGCGATTTCAACCAGTCAAGGGCGACGGTCTCGATGTTTGATTCGGTCAAATGCGCCATACGTCCTCCGGGGATTGGAACGACACACGTGTCGTCCCTAGATTGTGCGTTGCCGTTCAGGGTCGGAGCGACGCATGCGTCGCTCCTACGACTTCGTATTCTTTACAGGTGCGCGGTCTTCGGGATGTTGTGGTTCATACATCCAGAAGTTAATCGGATTGTTCGGATCAGGTGTCCGTAGTCCGCGATTGCTCTTAAGGCTGACCCCAAGCTTGAGCTGTTTGCATCGATCATCAAACGTCTTAAGAACTTGAAAGCGTTCATTCTCGCTGCGTGTTGGTGATTCGTTCGCTGAATGCTGCTCGTTACCGAATAAAGTCAACTGGGACGATTGAGTATTGATCCACTGCTCGTATTTCTCATATTTTTCATAGGAGAACACGGCTAAACCGGCGAACAGGTCGGCAATTTGCAGCAGTAGATGTTGCTGAGACGATACCTGTCGAATCTCTTCGATACCAAATTCCTGGTGTAGCCTGACTCTGAAACCACCGCTAAAGAGCGGATGTTCTTCTTTGAAAGTCACACTTTTGGCTTTAAGGCAGTCCTGAATTGTCTTCCAATCAAAGCCAGTGTGCTCATCGGGATGAAGTCTCCAAACGGCATTATTCGGCCATCGTGCCCTCATCACATTGCGAAAAAGATGATAATACATCCGCTCGAGATTAGCGACGTCGTCTCTCCCCTTGATGCTGTGCCGACTGTCTTGAATATTCCAGATGAGCACATCTACACGTAACTGATCATTTCGCGCCTTTTCAATTGCGAAATGACACATCTTTTGCGCTGCAAATCGCTCTTTGGCACCATTTACCTTGTTCCACTTGAACTCGTGTATCTGAGATTCTCTGAGAAGACTGCAAAGTTCACGATTGAAGCTATCAAGATGGCAGATTGGCAAAGTCACCAACCCAAGACTGCGAAATCGCCCCGTATTCCAGTTGGACTCGTCGCTGAAACCAATATGCGTGATGGTTTGATTTGTCATAATCGCCCCTACCAAAACCATTCCGCATTATTCAGATATACCTAAGAATAAACTTCGACAGGAGCACGTTGCACAAAAAATATCTGTCTGTAATCACACCACTCGGAAGAATTTCGCGAAAGCAATGTTTTATCGTCAAACACATCCTGAAGGTCAGTTATCATCTGGCGATCTTACTTAGGTTGTTCTTCTCTTTACTGTATACTCCTGCCAAATTTCTTCAATACTTTTGTTTTTGAGCACCTCCTTAATTTTTTCAACTGTTTCTGGAGAATACCGCTTATGTACCTGACGACCGATAATGAACTCCTTGTAGTATTTCTGATCTCTCCGTAGATCAAGATAATCAACGACCGCTACAACTTTCGGTACAGACAGTCCAACCTTCTCGGCTAGCTGCTTCGCCCCAAGACTGTATATATCCAGTTCATTGATACGTCTTACAGCCACAACTGAAGCTCCAGGAGTACCTTCAGGCACGAGCTGAATTGGAACCCCTTCCTTCTTTGATAAGCGGAGAGATAGGCTCAATCCCGTTCCATCCGACGTAATCTCAACGGCGGCAGCACCCCGAAATAACTCAGGCCAGGAGCGGCCATGCGCTATCTCTTTCCCGATCTGTCGCAGCTCTTCGTCGCTCGGCTGGCCCTTCTCGCCCTTAAGGGTGGCATCCAGGATTGCAAGCGGACGGATGCGTGCCAGTGCTTGAACCTGTCTTCGCCGACCTGGTTCCAGAAGCTTCCTGATCTCGGCAACCTCAGACTCGAATAGGGTCACAAGGTCTGTAGGAACCACTGTTGAAATCGGTAACACACGCGACGGAAGGTAGCTGGCAAACTCCTTGCCAAAGACACTCTTCAACAAGTCCTGGAACAGCGTTACACCTGATTGAATATGCAGGTAGAGCTGTCCTTCGGATATATCAAGCAGATGATGCTGAGCTGCGTCTCGGAGTCCGTTGATCATTTGCAAAATAAGAGCCTGCTCCTCCGTTAAGTACTTAATCTCACCATTGCTTAAAGAGCGCCGCACACAAGCATCAAATCCAATCGTCTCGTTGGAACGTTTGTCACGGATGCGTCCGCCGCGATGGAGGATGGCAGACTTCATCAGCATTTCAAAGCTATGGTCTAGCATAATTAGCGTTGCGCTGACTCTTCCTCGATCATAGGGACGATTGAAGATCTCAATAGCAAGCAGAATCGAATCAAGCGCCTTCTCCAGCAAACGCTTTACCTCCCACTTCATAACCCCCTCTCCTGCAAAAACTTTTCCGCATCCTTCACTCGTATCTCACCACGGATGAGCTTCGGCAGCAGCGCATCGCGCAGCGCGGCGAGGGTGCGGGATTCGCACGATGCTCTAGTTGCCCTGGCAAATAGCTGCTTTACGGTTCTGCCGAACGCCTCGGCCACAGGAGCAGGTGGTGCGACAAGCAGGTAATGAGCAATAGCTTCTGTTTGTACCCGCTGCCTACCACTTGTGCCAGTCATATTCTGAATGGCGAAGTCACGGAAATTCTCACTGCGTGCCAAGCAGTAAGCAAACTCGGCAGGCAAAGGCTCTCTCGGTCTTAGTACAATGTACTCTGTTGAACCCCAACCAACTTGCCCATTTCGGAGAAAATCAACGAATGCAGTCTTCCCATTCTCCAAACATGGAGTGATTCGGGCAAGGAGCGTATCACCGTTTATGAAACGGGTGCCTGATCCAAATGGACGATCAACAACATCGCCAGGGACGTGACCACGAGTTGGCATATTTGCCATATCAAGGTAAGGAGCAACTTCACCCTTCCTTAGTACTCGCGGTGGGTTCAATTCGATTAGTTCTGACAGCCTCCCCACCCCCCATCCCTCCGGAATCTCCCCCAACTCCGAGTCTACCAGGCGTTCGGGGAACAGGTCGTAGAAATGGGCAGGCAGACCGGGCAGGGATTGACCGCGCTGCCAGCGGCACTCTATCTTCGCCCGCACCGGCTCGAAGTCGACGAACCACGCCTTGAACAGTGCCCGCGCCATCTGTTCCAGCGTCTCGCTCATGCGCCGGTTCAGCTCGATTTTGTCGTCCAGCGTGCCGAGGATGTGGGCAATGGCGCGTTGTTCGGGGAGGGGGGGGAAAGGGATCTTGGCATCCGCAATGTCCTCCGATAGCACTGCAGGGTAAGCAGCACCCTTTTCCCTTGAAACCAAATAGTCAGTGAAAGCTCTATCGAACACGCAAGCGTACAGATAACGGGGATGAATAACTTTGGGTTTTGGTCGTAGGACTGCAAATCCAGTAGACACAACCAAGTCAGGTTCAAACGTAGTGACGAAGAACATTGAGCGCCTGTTGGGGCGTACCATTGAAAGAACTGTGTCACCCTCACGAATTAGACGCTTGGCGCGGCTTGGAGCTTCTGAAAGGCTGATTTGACTTGGTTTCTCAATGATTGTTCCTTCACCTACTGACGAAATGTCTATGTATCTTATGTGTAAGAAGGGCCAATTAGCACCAATTGCATCTGGATTGATCGTAGCCACATCTCCAAGCCTCACTGTCCCCCACTTATCCGCCATAGCTTAACTCCCATTTCACAACACTTCACTCTCTTCACTCAAGATATTCACGTGCAGTTCACAGGCTAACACCTATTACGGCGTTGCCAGTCGCTTCGCGATCATGGATTAACAATCCACAACGCATTTCTTACTCTCCGTTCGTTAAATAAGCCAGGCTGCTATTAAACGAAAACCGCAGATCGTTAAATAAGCGTCGGTTGTGTGCAGTCCAGCTATTTCCTTTTTGCCAGAGATTCTCACTCCTGGATATTTTTGTTCTCAATACCGTTGTCTTCACGGCGTGCTTCCCAGCACAAACCTGGCCCGCTCGCGCCGCAGCATTTCAAAGGGGCTCATGTATCGTATGTTCAGTCCGAGACAAACATTCGGGATTTTGACCCGATGCACAGAATTCTGCGGAATCTCATGGGTGACGACGGTGTGACCTGCCGCCAGTGCCTGCGCTACCAGGTAGTAGTCGGCAATCTGCAAGAACATGCTTTTGGCCGCCGGGCTGTAATTGGCTTGAGCGTTAACCCATCGAGCAACCACTGCAAGTGATTGTATAGTCGAAGCATCCGGTTTGAGGGAGAATGAATCGGGCAATTGCAACACCCAACTGGCAAGCTCATCCTGTCCTGCTTTAATCTCGTCGATCACCTTTTCGATAGTGAAAACGTTTCCTGCCTGGTGTTCACGAACAAGCCAATCCCAGAATGCTGGACAAAAATCCAGTCCGTAGTGCAGGTTCTTTGCTGAGATGAAGACATTGGCATCGAGCAGGTAGGCCATTACGCAACTATTCCCAGTTGTATGCTAAATTCACGAAAGGTAGACATATTTTTGAAACCAAGCAATCGGCTAGCTTCGCTAAAAGAGGTACGTCCCTCCCAGACAGAAATCGCTACCGCGCGAGCAAAGCGCTTGCTGACCCGTGCAGCAGTTGTCGAATAAAAATTGCCGCCGCTCGCAGCGGAAATCCGGCTGAGACGATCCACCTCTACTTCGTACTCCGCCCAAAGCTGCTCTCTCGTGAGATATTCCACGTCATACAGCCGCCGCAAGATCACCAGGGTGCTCACTTTGAATTGCCGGGAAAGGCGATCAAGTGTGTGACGCAGTTCTTCCCGTGAATACAGTTCCGACCGGAGTGCGGCAAGCGGCACGAGCAACTCAGCGGCAACCGCATTGCACCACCATTCTACGTCGTTTTCTGGTGTAGTTGTCGGTCCTACATCGGACAAAGCGGATTGGCCGAGCCACAGGTGGGCGAGTTCGTGGGCCAGCGTAAACATCTGAGCGGCTTTGCTATCGGCGCCGTTGATGAAAATCAAAGGGGCAAGAGGATCTGAGAGTGCGAAGCCGCGAAACTCCGCAGGGTTTAGCTTGCGGCGATTATTGCTGCCAACGACGCCATTCACCATAACGAGTACGCCGAGAGCGTCTGCCTGCTCGATGAATCGCCGCAGGGCATCTGTCCAGGAGGAGAGCTGTCTACGCTCTTCAAGATCGAAGCCCAGGGCTTGCCGAACACGTTCTGCTGTGGCGACAACATCGTCGGTAACTCGGACTGAACCAACGAACGACAGCGGAGGTTCGCCTGCGATCAGGGCAAATTCGCGGTACCACTCCTGCCGTTGCTGACAGAGGTAGATGGTGTCCAGAAGATCAGGCGTTGGGCGGCTGACACGGATGTTTCCAACAGTTCGAAGATCCGGGATCGGGATCGCCTCTGTTGGAGGTTCCGATAGGAAGAAAAACCCAATGGGCGTATGCGTGGCCTGAGCGAAACGCTCCAACTGCTTGAGTGTCGGCTGATCTTCTTCGTTGAGCCAGCGGTCGAGCCTGGGAAATTTTCCTTTCAGATCTTCCTCACGAAAACCTGCTCGCTCACAGGCCCAACGTAATAACGCAGGAGCAACCTGTATCTTCATCTCTTCTGCTCCCAAAAGCCCAGTTCTTGCAGATTGGCAACAATCGCCTCATCGAGTTTCGCCGCCTCAGCCTGTTGCTCACGGAGCTGGGCAACAAGCCACTGCATCTTCTCTGCGAACGGCTCATCATCATCTTCCCGCACCTCGGAGCCAACATAGCGGCCCGGAGTCAGCACATAGCCGTGTTTGCGCACATCCTCCAGCGACGCACTCTTGCAGAAACCGGGGATGTCCCGGTATTCCCCAGCGTCCGATTCCCCTCGCCAGGCGTGATAGGTACAAGCGATTCGTTCGATCTCTTCGTCGGTTAGCTCGCGATGGATGCGATCCACCATGCGACCCAGCCTGCGGGCGTCGATAAAGAGAATCTGCTTACGACGGTCACGGAACTTGCCATTATTTCGATTGCGGGCGAGGAACCACAGGCAAGCCGGAATCTGAGTCGAGTAGAAGAGTTGGCCCGGCAGTGCTACCATACAGTCGACAAGATCGGCTTCAATCAGTTTCCTGCGAATCTCACCCTCGCCAGATTGGTTGGAGGACATCGAGCCATTCGCAAGCACAAAACCGGCCACTCCCGCAGGCGCAAGGTGATGCACAATATGCTGCACCCAGGCGAAGTTGGCATTACCAACGGGCGGTATACCGTACTGCCAGCGTTTGTCGTTGCGCAACTGCTCACCGCCCCACTCTTTCATATTGAAGGGTGGATTTGCCAGAATGTAATCGGCTTTGAGGTCGGGGAAACGGTCATTGCGGAAGGTATCGCCTTGTTCGATCCGTCCATCAATACCACGGATGGCCAGATTCATCTTTGCTAAACGCCAGGTAGTATAGTTAAGCTCTTGTCCGTAAATACTGATGCGAGCACGAGCGCGGCTACCATTGCCGTTTCCCGTAGCATGGGCCTCGATAAACTCTACAGATTGTATGAACATCCCCGCAGATCCGCAGCAAGGGTCGTAAACCCGGCCTTGATAGGGTTCCAACATTTCCACCAGCAGGCGCACGACGCACCGGGGAGTGTAGAACTCACCACCCTTCTTACCCTCAGCACTTGCAAACTGCGAGAGGAAATATTCATAAACGCGCCCAAGCACGTCCTTGGAGCGGGCAGAGGCCGTGCCCACCGGGATGTTCGAGACAAGGTCGATGAGCTGACCCAAACGCTGCTGGTCCAGAGCAGGGCGAGCATAGTCTTTTGGGAGAACCCCCTTGAGAGAGGGATTATCTCGTTCCACCGCTATCATCGCCTGATCAATCAGTTCGCCGATGTTTGGCTGGCGAGCATTGTTGCGGAGTTCCACCCAACGGGCATCAGGTGGAACCCAGAAGACATTATCTGCCCGATATTCATCGGGATCTTCTGGATCGGCGTTGGGGATATTCTGAAGCCTCTCACGGTGCTCCTCGAAGGCGTCGGAAATGTATTTTAGAAAGATGAGACCCAATACAACGTGCTTATACTCAGCCGCGTCCATACTGCCGCGGAGAGCATTGGCAGTCTGCCAGAGTTGGGGCTCGAACCCTAAATTAGCGCCGGTCGTCTCGATAGCCTGGGCATGGTTCTTTCGTTTCGCCAATGTTTGCCTCCTTATCGACGCAATCGCACCGAGACCATGATACTGGCATCTGACAGTAGGGGGCGATGCATGCGTCGCCCCTACGTCTTTCGCATACCACAACCATGAGACGTTATATGTGTAGAAGGGCAAGACTATAGCGCTACAGAAATATCGATTATTAATACTGATAATAATTATATCAAATCACTGCATCATTCTGCTACATCACTGGTGATATAGCAAATGCTTCACACATGTCCGCAAGGGAATTTGTCTCTCCACAAACAATCAATCCATTATACAGCCCTTCACAACCTCTTCTCCACGCCCTCCCCCGTCATCCCTGTCGCATTGACGCTATGCAGCACGAATGCTATGATCAGCAGCGTTCCGAAGAACGGTGTTTGTGCGGAGAAAAGCAATGGAGCAAGAACAGATTATTGCCATCCGCGAGATCTACTGGAACATTGACCACACGGTCGGCGCAACTTTTCTCTATCTTACAGCGCTGGTCACAACAGTGGTCATGGCCTGGGGGATTTTGCGTGATATTGCTCGCTGGCGACGTGGTAAACCTGCGAACCGCATTGGTAACCTACTGGAGCGACTGCTTGAGTTCACCCGTCAAAGTTTAGGGCAGAAAAAGGTATTGCGCGACCGGCGGGCCGGTGTGATGCATGCCTTGATTTTCTTCGGTTTTCTGGCTCTGTTTATTGGCACCGATATTATTGCGGTAGAAGAAGATTTCACCATTCCACTGATGGGTGAGCAGGCCGGTAAGATTCTGGTCGGCGATTTCTATAAGAGCTACGAGTTTATCCTCGATACGCTGGGACTGGCTTTTGTTGCAGGTCTGTTATGGGCAACCTGGCGCCGTTACCGCACCCGGCCCGACCGGCTTGACAATCGGCGAACCGATGCCTGGGTGCTCGGTGTGATGCTTTTCCTCGGTATCGGGGGCTTTTTGATTGAAGGTCTGCGGATCGCGAACCAGACCATCGGCGGGGTATCGGTATACGAACAGGATTGGGCCAGGCTGGCGTATGTTGGATTTGCCCTCGCGACCCTCTTCCGGGCGATTGGGTTAGGTGATGGTAGTCCGGTGGCGTTGGCCATTCATCCGATCCTCTGGTATACCCACGCCGCGGCAACCGGGCTGTTTATGGCCTCACTACCGTTCAGTAAGTTTCGTCACATTCTGTATACCCCTCTCAATACCCTGTTTCGCGATCTCCAGCCCAAAGGCGCGCTCGATCCTATCCCGAATCTCGAAGCTGAGATCGAGAAGGATGAACCACGACTCGGCGTGACCACGCTGGCCGATTTGACCTGGAAGCGCCGCATGGATCTCGATGCCTGTATGCGGTGCGGGCGCTGTCAGAGTGTGTGCCCGGCGCATGCCAGTGGCGCGCTGCTGTCGCCCAAGTATTTGATTACGAAGATGGCCGACCTTCAGCGCGGTGATCCGATCCACTTCAAAGATGGCACTGTGCGCACCCTGGCCGAGTTGAGTGAGAATGGGACTACCGCCGAGACGCTACCTCTGGTGGGTACGATCATTGAGGCCGAAGAGTTGTGGGCGTGTACAACCTGCAATGCCTGCGTCCACGAATGTCCGGCAATGATCGAGCACGTTGATGATATTGTGGATATGCGTCGTTATTTGACGATGATTGCCAGCGAGGTACCGCAAGGGGTGAAGCGAGTACTGGAGGGGATCGAACGGCAGAGCAATCCCTGGCGATTGCCGGCCCGCGAACGCACCGCGTGGACCGAAGGGCTTGATGTGCCGGTTCTGGCCGAAAAAGAGCAGGTTGAGGTGCTCTACTGGGTCGGTTGTGCACCGAGCTACGACGAGCGTTCGCGCAAAGTTGCCCGCGCTATGGTGCAACTCTTGCAGCGCGCCGGCGTCGATTTTGCCATTCTCGGTGAAGAGGAGTGCTGTACCGGCGATCCGGCCCGTCGCATGGGTGAAGAGCTGCTCTTCCAATCCCAGGCCCAGCAGGCGATTGAAACCATGCATCAGTACAAGTTCCGCACCATCGTCACCACATGCGCACACTGCTTCAACAGTATCAAGAACGAATATCCGCAGTTTGGTGGACGAGCCGGCGTTGACTACGAGGTTGTCCATCACACCGAGTTTCTGGCCCGCCTGGTGCGTGAAGGGCGGCTCAAGCCCCAAACCCCGATTCGCGAGCGGGTGGCCTACCATGACCCGTGTTACATCGGTCGCTACAACGACATCTACGACGATCCCCGCAGCCTGCTGGAAAGCATTCCCGGCCTTGAACTGGTGGAAGCCCCGGAGCGCAACCGCGAACGGGCAATGTGCTGTGGCGGTGGCGGCGGGAATGTCTGGCTCGAAAAGTGGGGCGAGCGGAATGTCAATGTCATCCGGCTCGAACAACTCACTGCGGCGCAACCGCAGACGCTGGCTGTGGCCTGTCCGTTTTGTATGGTGATGTTTGAAGACGCCGCCAAGAATACCGGACGCGCCGAAACGCTCCAGCGCCGCGACGTCGCCGAGTTGTTGTTAGAGAGTGTACAGGGCGACGGCAGCGCAGCCCTGGCAGGATAAAGGTATGGTGAACACGACTGCCCGGCCTTGCAAACCTCACCCACGAGGGTTCAAGGGCGGGCAGAACGTATGGGAGACGCACTTTCTACCGCATTGGGACAATCGAAAATGGCCATCTGGCCTTCCGTGGTGCGGGAGAGAGGCCGGGGGTGAGGGCGTTCAGGGACTCGCCAGACTCTATCTCCCGTATACCCTTGTATATGCAGTCCGTCCCCGAACCCGTTGTACCAAATCTTGCCCCACAATGTGCATCGTTCAGGGTAGGGGCACGGCATGCCGTGCCCCTACGACTTCCGTCATGCCAGTAGGGGCGACGCATGAGTCGCCCCTACCGTCCAGCGGTATGGTACTCTCACCTACCCGGTACAGATTGTCCTGCCAGCGCGCCTGCCATGGCATGGTATGATGGAGCACGATAGTGTCTCATCAGACACCGATATCGACAATGACGGACGTATGCCATCGCAATGATCAAACCGCTGATCTCGGTTCTGCTGCCCATTCACAACGCAGCCGCAACCCTACCGGCATGCCTGCAATCACTGGCCCGGCAGACCTTCACCGACTACGAAGTACTGGCAATTGACGACGGTTCGAGCGACGAGTCGCCGGCGATCATCGCGGCGGCAGCGGCACGCGATGCGCGCATTGTGCCGATTAACGCCGGCAGAATTGGCCTACCCGCTGCCCTCAATCTTGGGTTAGCGTTGGCTCGCGCCCCGATTATTGCCCGGATGGATGCTGATGATGTGATGCATCCCACCAGACTCGCCCGTCAGTATCACGCACTACAGGAAGATCTCGCTTTAGCACTCGTAGCCAGTCGGGTGGTCGCCTTTCCGGCGCGTGCAGTACGTGCCGGCCTGCGCGAATATCTGCGCTGGCAGAACCGCGTCGTAACCCCGGAGCACATAGCTGCCGAAATCTACGTTGAAGCCCCGTTCGTCCATCCATCGGTAATGTTTCGACGGGCCGTCGTTCAGGAGTTAGGAGGCTATACCGATCAGCCCTGGCCGGAAGACTACGAATTGTGGTTGCGGATGCATGCTGCTGGGGTGCAGATGCAAAAACTACCGGACAACCTGCTGGCCTGGCGTGAACATCCGACACGAGCAACCCGCGTAGATCCGCGGTACGCACGGGAAGCCTTCGACGCGCTGCGGGCTACGTATCTGGCCCAGGATCCCCGTCTACACAGTGGGCGACCACTGGTATACTGGGGAGCAGGGCGGGTCACCCGGCAGCGTGCCCGCCGCCTGATCGAACGGGGCTTTCCCCCATTTGCCTGGATCGACATTGACCCGGCAAAGATTGGTCAGACTATCTGGGGAGCACCGGTATATGCACCGGCCTGGCTAGAACGGCAACCGCGTCCATTCGTACTGGTCTATGTAACCAATCACGGCGCTCGCGATCTGATTGCTGGTTGGCTTGGGGAGATGGGATACCAGCCCGGCCGTGATTATTTGGGGGTGGGGTAACCAGATCACGTGATTACTGTCCATCACCCTCATCTTCGGGTGAGGTGATCAGACCGCTGTACAGAGATTGTAACAATGCCCGCAACTGTTTCACTTCGTGTTCCGACAGTGATCGCATCCGTTTACGCAACCGTTCGTGATGGCGCGGGCGCAAGTTACGCAACTTCTCGGCACCGGCATCGGTGAGACAAATCAGACTTACCCGGCGGTCGTTGGGATCAGGGCGACGCTCAACGTACCCTTTAGCGATCAAACGGTCAACGATACCGGTCAGATTTGAATTATCACACATCATGCGGGCGCTGATTTCGCTCAATGGTACGCCGCTACGTGAGGCATAATTCAGGATCATAAATTGAGGAACGGTCAAATCCTCACCGCGCAGATCGTAGCGATTATACATCTCAAGCATCGAGTGAACCTGACGCAGCAAGGTGTAAGCCTCAAGCTCAGGCGTCATCTCACTGTTCTGGTGCCATCCGGTAGGCTCGGTGGAGACGCTCATGGCTTTCTCCTCACTAGTGCGCTGGAGACGCAAGGGCGTAAACTTATGAGTAGATGATAATAGGTGACTGCCGTATAATTCCTTCTCGTCTTAACTATATCATGGTTTTTGGTTGTATGTCAATCTTGTTTCAAATGAAACAGTTTCAACTTGCAAAGGGGGCCATGTGCAAATACCACAACCGCGCTACGAGCAGATCGTGACGATGGCATTCGTAAACGCCATCGGCCTTGCCGTTGTCTTTTTAATGGATAGTAGTCCGGTAAATGCCCGTTTTGTGTTTGGTGGTGATGTCCCGGAAATCAGTTTGTCGTGGGTGATTATCGGGACACTAGTCGCTTTAGCAGCGATAGCAACCGAGTGGATCTGTCGCATTCATCCTCACCCACATGCCTGGATTGTGCGATCAGTAGGGCCACTACGCAATGTAACCCCAGCTTTATGGGTATTACCTGGATTGAACATTATTGCCGCATATGCGTTCTTAAAGCTCTTCAATCCGGTGTTGGGAAGTACTGTCTTTTTAGTGACACTGGTTGTATCCTCTGGGACACTCGTTGTCATCCTGGTAGCCCAATATTTCAATTTTCATCGCCAGGCCGAGATACACATGCCAGCACAAATTGTGCTCCATGTTATCGGCTACATCATCGCGTTTAGTATTTTCAGCGCTATTTACTACACTCGCTACCGCACTCTCTACTCAGCGACAATGGTTGCCCTGGTGGCGGGAGCGCTCATCTATGCACTGCTTAACCTTCAACGTCGCCCGGTATCGGTAGGCATTGCCTTGATTGCCGGTTTTGGGATTGCCGAGTTAATGTGGGCACTGAACTACTGGCAAACGACCTTCTTACTGGCCGGTGTGGTTCTGCTGGCGGTGTTGTATGTGGTAATTGGGATTCTCGGCCATGCCTGCATCGGTCAGCTCAATCGGCGGCTAATCCTGGAATATGGTCTTGTCGGGAGCGTCCTGATCGGTAGTGTCGCCTTTCTGTCGTTGCAGTGAGGTGCCGCTGATCCATAATCGGGCTGGAAGTTATCTCGCTCAGCATTGACGAGTCAGTATGCAACACGTTGCCACCCTAATTGGACAGCACATGCGATTGTATACGCTAAATAGGGCTTGCAGATGAGCTGAACGTCCTCCCTCCCGACTCTGCTCCCGCCGTGCGAGAAAGGGGAGCATAGAGAGCTGTGCCTGGCTTCCTGATGCGGTAGTAGCATCTATTTCAAACACGTTTACTAGAAGTTATCTGAATTCATTCCTGACCGACTCTATGCTGGTCACGAGTACATCTAACATCCCCGTGACCAGGATGGGTAACGATGCACCACGCGCTGGATCGTGAGCACGGCTGGTGCGGCAGCGTGGCTGCCGCACGCCAAACGTCGCGACACGAGCATGGCGAGCGGGCAAGGCAACCCATCCAGCCCGTGATGGTACGGCTGGAGCGGTGCACTGCCACCGGGCCAGGAGCCGGGGCGACTGTCGTTGGTAATTGGCAAGCGTTCATGCGCCTGGGTGACGGTCTCGTAGCACGAGAGCACAACTTTTATGAAGTAAGTTCTAGCTGCGTTAGCTTACGTATGCTGCCCGCTCTTAAACCTGAACCCGCCGGAGGTGGGAGACACCGGTGCAGGGTGTTTCCTTATTCTCGTGCATTTCAGGATTGCGCTACCCCGCTCAGAGTAGGGCGATCTGGAGGCTCGCGATCCCAGGGGAGAACCCCTATCCAGATTTGGTATCACTCATATTGCAAGGTAACGACCGGCGATAGTGGCTTGAACGAAACGCGCCGAAATTGTGATGATAGGTCTTGCCGCACCGTCTGCTTTCTGCTACACTTACTCATGTCTTACCCAATTGTCCGCAGGCACATCGCGGCGACCTCCTCCTTCCGGCCGCCGCCGGGAGAATGCGCGTGCGACACTTTATAGATTCGTGGCGGCAGCGTCTGAAACCCATTCATCTGTTCGTTGGGTATCGCTGGCTGGCATGGTTAAGCGCCGGCATCGCGCTGACTCTGCCCAACCGCCCCACTGAACAGTTGCCCTTGAACGCCAGCCTGCTTTTGCTGGTACTCCTGATCGTTGTGTTCATTACCCGGCAGGCCCGGCAATATTTACAATTGATGAAGCGCCGGCCCCCTCTGCTGGCAATGGATATTGTGCTCGGCTGGCTGGTGCTGGTACTGAGCGGCAATACATTTCTTCCCTTCGGCATGAACGCACTCGGCAGCCTGATCGCGCCGGGATTGCTCTTCGGATGGCGCGGTGCCATAATCGGTGCCGGATTGTGCAGTGCCCTGCTGTACCTGAGCAGTGGCATTTTGACCGGCAATCCATCATCGCTGCCGATGCACATCGGGATACCATTCCTCTTCGCATTGACCTGGACTGGCCTGGTAGAATGGTGGCAACAGTCACTTAACCGGTCGCCGGACACCAGCGATTCACCAATCCGTCCTGCAACCAGAATGGTTGATGTCCGTCAAACTGCGCTAGGTGCGAGCGATACCATTCGACGCCCGCCAGAATGGTATTCATCGGCGGGTAGTGTTGGGAGCCGAAGTCCGGTCGGCACAACGTCAACGGTATCGTTACGGCCTGACCTGCAACTGGCGATTAAACAGTTGGTTGATAGTGAACGCCAACGCGGGGGCTTGCAGGTTGAGTATCAGATTGAAGGTGCCATCCAACGCCTCACCGCTGTACAGCAGAGTGTTCTGCTTCGCACCGCTCAGGAAGCATTGTCAAACGTGCGTCGCCATGCCCATGCCTCGTCGTGTCAGGTTGTGTTGCAGGTTGATGAACGGACAGCAACGCTACAAATCCAGGACGATGGGGTGGGTTTGCTAGATGGCACCTACGAGCGACCTCACTTCCACGCGCTCCGCACTCTCCGCTATCGGATTACTGAACTCGATGGTCAACTGGCTGTCTTTGAAGGTGAACGAGGCGGGCTGATCGTGCGAGTAACACTTCCCCTCGAACCCTAAATGTGCGGTATCATAACACTGTGTGCTCGCTGTAGGCGCAGTTGAGCAATGGATGAGGAGTGTTATCGCATGAGACGGCGCCGTTTCTGGTATGCGCCAGTACTGGTCATTGCGTTGGTCTTGCTCGGCTACGGTATCTGGTTGCCGGTTGAACAAGAGTCACGCTGGCTGTTGTTGCTCTGGATCGGCGGCCCACTGGCCGGCATCGTACTGTTGAGCTGGCTACACGATACACCACCGGCAAGCGATCTGGCCCGTACAGTTTCACGGGTTGGGGTCGTGATTATTATCGGCTTTCTAATGCTCAGCCTGCAACTACTCCGTCAACAATTTGTGCAGGCTGGAGCTATCAGTAACCATGTTGTTACCAGTACTGATGGCAGTACAATCAGTAATGTACGTCCGGTATTGATGACGCAGCGAGTGTTGCGTGGCGCGATTGTTGATCGACGCGGACGTGTGTTGGCCGAGAGCACAATGATCAACGGTATCGCCCGCCGGGTATATCCACTGGCAGGGCAATACGATATGACAGCGTTCGGTCATGTTCTCGGCTTTTTTAGCCCACGGTACGGCCAGAGTGCGCTGGAAGCCACCTACAATGAATACCTGTCGGGGGAACGCGGCAACGAGTGGCAGGTGCTGCTCAATGAATGGACTGGCGAAGTACAGCGTGGCAATTCGTTGACGCTGACGCTTGACGCCGAACTTCAGGCAAGAGTGGCTGCTTTACTCGGCGACCGCCGCGGCGCAGTGGTCGTGCTCGATCCGCGCACCGGTGCCATTCTGGCCCTGGTCAGCCGACCTGGCTTTGATCCGGGTCAGCTCGTGGTCGATCCAGCAGCACCTGATCTGGCAGCAGAACGCCAGCGGGTAAGTGATTACTGGGCTTCTCTCAACCGTGACGATGCTGGTCAACCGTTACTCAATCGGGCAACTCAGGGCCGATACCCACCCGGATCGACCTTCAAAACGGTAACGGCGGTGGCAGTGCTGGAATACTGGCTACAAGGGCGACCGGATCAGATTACCTGCCCTAATGAGTTCTATCCGCAACCTGATGCGCCACCAATTGTCAATGCGGTGGACAATCTGGGCGCACAAATTGGTGAACCGGCAACTCTGGAACGGGTGTATGCATTTTCCTGTAATACGGCCTTCGCCCAATACGCCGTGCGCCTCGGTGCCGAACGATTAACCGAAGTTGCACAACGCTTTAATATCTTCGCACCAAACCGCCTGCCGAATGGTTTTCAGCCCCTGCGCGATCTGCCTTCAAAGCCGTCTTTACTATCTGTACAGGACGATTTTTTGAACCAGCCCCGTGCGTTGGCCGACACCGGCTACGGTCAGGGCCAACTGCTGGTATCACCGTTGCAGATGGCACTTGTCGCAGCCACTATCGGTAACGATGGGGTCATGATGCAACCTTACCTCGTTCAGCGGGTAACCCGCCCTGACGGGAGTACGATCTGGCAGGCCAATCCGTATAGCCTGCGTCGTGTTATGTCAAGCCAAACTGCTAATCGCATGCGCAGCTATATGGCTGCGGTAGCTCAATATGGCTTTGGACGAAGCATCTCGCAATATGTTAACTGGCCGGTGGGAGGAAAATCGGGTACTGCGGAGCATATTCCCGGTGCGACACCTCACGCCTGGTTTATCGCGCTCGGCCCAATCGACACACCACGCTACGCAGTAGCGGTCATCATCGAGCAGGGTGGCGAAGGTAGCGGTGTAGCTGCCCGGCTGGCCGGCGAGGTATTGGCTGCTGCTTTCGCGTTAGAGTAAGTAAATTGCTGGTTTGAATACATGCTGGAACGTATGAGCTTTCGCTGGGTGTCGATATGGTTCCTGTGTGCGCTCTTGTGGGCATGCACACCTGCGTCAACGGAAGTCCGTGAACCTGCACCGACTCCTACTGCAATCTCACCAACACCGACCGCAGCGTTGATAACACCGACACCGCGACCACCGCTTGACGCGACGCTACGGCAGCAAATTTTCACAGAGGTCTGGACAACGATCAACGAACACTACCTTGATCCCACCTTTAACGGTGTGGATTGGGCACGTGTGCGGGCAGAGTATGGAGCACGAGCGTTGGCCGCCGAGGATGATGCATCCTTCTTCGCTGTCATCAGCGCTATGGTCAGACTACTCCGCGACGACCATTCACGTTTTGTGCCACCGCAGGCGGTGATCGCCGAAGATCAGTTGACCAGAGGACGTGAAGAGCAGGTTGGCATCGGTGTCAGTACTCTCCCGTTAAGCGACGGCTTGCTGATTCAGCACGTCTTCCCCGACAGTCCGGCTGCCCGGGCCGGTTTGCAGCCACGTGATCGCATTGTGGCGATTGATGGCCTTTCATTCAATCTGGGTTCAATTGAAGGTCCGTTGGGGAGTAGCGTGCGGTTGCTGATCGTACAGCCAGAAGGTGATTCGCGCGAACTTGAACTGATCCGAGAGCGGGTGGAAGGCCGTATCGAGCCACTGATACGTCGGCTGAGCGATGATGTGGCTTACGTCGGCATCAGTACGCTGTGGGTCAACGACATGCACGAGCAGGTAGCAACGGCGCTACAACGGCTGATGGCTGAGCGACCGCTGCGGGGAGTGATCCTCGATCTGCGCAGCAATCCAGGCGGATGGCGCGACGTGCTCAGTGGTCTACTCGGTCATTTTGTCACCGGTGATGTAGGTGCGTTCATCAGTCGCAAAGGAGCTACACCACTGGTGGTCACGGCGCGCAATCCCGATCTCCGGGGTTTGCCGCTGGTGATCCTGGTTGATCGTGGTACTGCCTCATACGCCGAGCTACTGGCAGCCGTGTTACAGCAAGAGGCTCAGGCTACAGTCATTGGGCGACCATCAGCCGGTAATACAGAAACCATTTACGCTTATGAGATTACCGGCGGTGCCCGGCTGTGGGTTGCGCAAGAGGTGTTTCGCCTCAACGATGGTAGTGACCTTGAAGGCAAGGGTGTACAGCCGGATATTCAACCGTCCAGCGATTGGACTCGCTTTCGCTTCGAGGCCGATCCGTGGATTGCACTGGCGCTCGACCGTATCAGAGAGGTAAGGTGAGCGGGTCGTTCTATCGTGGCAGGTAGCGCGGGGGCACGGCATGCCGTGCCCCTACTAATCACGTCAGCGGTGCTGCATCGTTCTGGTGCAGTATCGGGGTTATCGTTGACCGGTGTGTCAGGAGTGACGTTTGGCGTGTGGTGGAAAGAGCGGAGGCCGCAGGAGCGGGTTTTGAACCCGCCCCTACAAGAATGGTACGGATCGTCACAGCTCGCCGCATATCCGGTGGCGGGCAGGGATGCACTGTATCGCGCAAGATTTGATATGATCAGTGCGAGCCGCATTGCATGGAGGTATGTATGAACTTCGACCCACACGCCATTCGTCCACTGTTTCCTGCTCTGAGCCAAACCGTTGCCGGGCAGCCGGCTATCTTTTTCGATGGTCCTGGCGGTACGCAGGTTCCGCAAACGGTTATTGATGCGATTAGTGATTACCTGGCACATAGTAATGCCAATACGCACGGTGCATTTATCACCAGTCAACGCACCGATGCCGTGATTGCCGAAGCTCACGCGGCAATGGCCGATTTGCTGGGGTGCGATCCCGATGAGGTCTTCTTTGGGCAAAATATGACATCGCTGACTTTTGCCCTGAGTCGGGCGATTGGACGGGTGTTGCAGCCCGGCGATGAAATCGTGGTTACTCGCCTGGATCACGATGCTAACGTTGCCCCCTGGCGAGCACTGAGCGAGCGTGGGGTTGTGATTCGTGAGGTGGATATTGACCCGGAAGATTGTACGCTGGCGATGGACGATATGGCGGCGCTGATCGGGCCGCGCACGAAGCTGGTCGCAGTGGGGTATGCTTCCAATGCGGTTGGTACCATCAACAATATTCCCCAGATTGTCGAATGGGCACACCGGGTGGGGGCACTGGTCTTTGTTGACGCTGTTCATTACGCGCCGCACGGCCCGATTGATGTCAAAGGACTTGACTGTGATTTTCTGGCCTGTAGTGTCTACAAGTTTTTCGGCCCTCACGTTGGTGTTGTTTACGGTAAACGCGAGCATCTGCAACGCTTCCAGCCGTACAAAGTTCGTCCGGCAGCCGATACCGTTCCCGAACGCTGGATGACCGGCACGCAAAATCACGAGGGGCTGGCAGGGGTGACCGCCGCCGTCAACTATCTGGCCAGACTGGGTCAACCGGCACCCGACCGGCGTACTGCGTTGGTGCAGGCGATGAACCGGATTGTTGCCTATGAACGCACGCTGGCCGAACAGCTTATCGAAGGCGTGCTCGCTATTCCCGGTCTGACCTTTTACGGGATTCGCGAGCCAGAACGGTTCGGTCAGCGCACCCCAACCATCTCGTTCCGCCTGGCCAACCGCTCACCACGCGAAGTAGCAACTGCGCTGGCTCAACGTGGCATCTTTGTCTGGGACGGCAATTACTATGCGCTTAGTTTGAGTGAACGGTTGGGCGTTGAGCCACTCGGTGGGATGGTACGGGTTGGCCTTGTTCATTACAATACTGCGGAAGAGGTTGACAGGTTCCTGGCGGTGTTGCGCGAGCTGGCAACTGCTTAGCGTTCGCGCTATCAAACCCTCTCTGTCTGACGGGCCGGGCAGCAGGCACAGGCCTGGCTACCCGGCGCGGAGAGGATGGGCGCTGCCAGATGATGGCTGCGACCAGCCAAAGAGAAGATACTGTGTTGATCGCAGGGAGTGCCGGTTTTTAGCGAAAGCCGGTACGTACCACGCGCATCGGCTACGGAGCAGGCCGGGTGCGGGAGTAAGGCTTCCGCACCGGCGATACGGGTGTTTCATGGCGCCTTCAGTCCTCTCTGTTTGACGGGCCGGGCAGCAGGCACAGGCCTGGCTACCCGGCGCGAAGAGGATGGGCGCTGCCAGATGATGGCTGCAATCATCATAGAGATGATACCGTGATTGCTATGAGATGCTGTACACACGCATTGCCGTGATGTGACAGGCGTTCTGTGATATACTCCTAAGCGGAATGCTTTGACTACGCTTGCCTGCCCTGATAGCAAGGGCGAGAAACATCAATGCGCATCGCTTTTCTTGATTCATGGCTTCAGCACGTGGCTGAAGGGAGTGGTACCGCCGCCGCGATTGGCGGGCTGGGACGCGCTCTGCGTGCCCATGGTCATCATGTGGCCCGGATTGCGCCACCGGTGGCCTGGCCGGCGAACCTGACGTTGCGGCGCTTGTTGTTCAATCTGTACGTGCCGGCGCTGCTGCGCACGCTGCCCTACGACCTGATCGTGGGGGTGGATATTGATGGGGTGTTTGTCGCCGGGCGCGTCACCACCCCCTATGTGTGCAGTATTAAGGGTGTGATCGCTGAAGAGCTGCAACACGAACGTGGTAATGTCCGCCGCTTGCTCTGGTTGCTGTCGCGCCTCGAACGGATGAATGCCCGTCAGTCACCACTGATTATTACCACGAGCAACTATTGTCGGCAGAGTATTCACCGCCATTACGGTGTGCCGCCGGAGCGGATTCGGCTGGTGCCGGAAGGGATTGATTTGACGCAATGGCCGGCACCTGTGGCACGTGATGGTGGGCAGACCATTCTCTGTGTGGCGCGGCAATACCCGCGCAAGCATATTGCCGACCTGATCCGGGCATTTGCGCAGGTGCGGCAGCGGCTACCTGACGCCCGTCTGGTCATTATTGGTGATGGCCCGGAACACGCCAATCTGAAAACTCTGGCCCACACGCTCGGTTTGGGAGCGTCCTGTCAGCTTCTCGGTGCGTTACCGTCTGATGATGAAGTGCGGTCGTGGTACTACCGGGCCGATCTCTTCTGTCTGCCGAGTGTGCAGGAGGGCTTTGGGATTGTGTTTCTGGAGGCGATGGCTGCCAGTTTGCCGATTGTGGCGACCACGGCAGCCGCGATCCCGGAAGTTGTACCGCACGGTATGGCCGGTTTGCTGGTGCCGCCCGCTGACGTAGCGGCCCTGGCCGACGCGCTGACCACTCTGCTTGGTGATGTGTCGTTGCGTCGGCGCTACGGATCGTTTGGGCGCGATTATGTGGCTCAGTTTGACTGGATGCGGGTTGCCGAACAATTTCTCACCGTCACACGTGGTTGAAACCAATGTCAATTGAAGTTCGCGGTCTGCGCAAGTACTATCAGGTGCATCGCAAAGAAGCCGGCTTGATGGGATCAATCCGGGCGTTTGTCCGTCGTCAGTACGAGACGGTCAAAGCCGTGGATGGCATTGATTTCACGATTGAGTCCGGTGAGATGGTGGGTTTTCTTGGCCCGAACGGTGCCGGCAAGACAACCACGCTCAAGGTGCTTGCCGGTTTGCTGCACCCTACTGCGGGCGAAGTTCGGGTGTTGGGATACACCCCCTTTGCCCGGCAGACCGCGTTCCTCAAGCAGATTACGCTGGTGATGGGCCAGAAACAACAGTTGCTCTGGGACTTGCCGGCCATCGAGACCTTCGAGGTGAATCGGGTCATCTTCGAGGTACCGGAGCACGAGTATCGGCAGACGCTGAACGAGCTAATCGAGCTGCTCGAATTGGGTGATCTGCTCAACAAACAGGTGCGTAAGCTCAGCCTGGGTGAGCGGATGAAGTGCGAGCTGGCAGCAGCATTGTTACACCGTCCGCGTGTCCTCTTCCTCGATGAGCCGACGATTGGGCTTGATGTGACGATGCAGGCCAGAGTTCGCGAATTCGTGGCCGAGTATAACCGGCGTTACGGCGCAACGGTCTTGCTCACCAGCCATTACATGGCCGATGTGACGGCACTCTGCAAGCGGGTGATTGTGATCAATCACGGGCGCCTGCTCTACGACGGCAATCTCCAGAGTATGGTCGAGCAGGTGGCACCGCACAAGATCATTCACCTTGTCTTACACGAACCGGTACCGGTCGAGACGCTGGCGCAGTTCGGTGAGGTGCAACGCTGCGATGGACTGGAGGTCGAGTTAAAGGTTGCGCGTAACGAGACAACCCGAATCGGTGCCCGGCTGTTGACCGCGCTACCGGTTGCCGATGTCAACATCGCCGAGCCACCCATCGAGGAGATCATCAGCGAGGTCTTTGGGCAACCGGTGTGAGGGTTGCTATCGGTCACAGACGGACAATGCTCCCTGCGGCAATCACGCTCTGCGGGGCAATCGCTACCCCAGCAGCAACCACCACCCCACGGGTGATCAGGTCATCTTCTGTCAACAAGCCATTGACAACGACGTTGACCGGCGCATCGCGGTATTCAGCGGCCTGGCACACAGCCTGATAGCCGATCTGCACCCGTTCATCAAGCCAGGAGTGACTGATCGACGCCTGAGCACCAACTGCTGTTTGGGCACCGATCACCGAGCCACCGATCATTGCTTCGGCCCCAATCGTGGCGCCGGCTTCGATCACCGAGGCAATAATCAGCGCACCCGACCCGATCACTGCGCCTGGCCCGATCCAGGCCGGGCCAACAATGCGGGCACCCTGATCGATGGATGCTCCGTCGCTCACCACGACTGACCCTTCCAGATCGGCCTGGGGAGCGATGTGGGCATTCGGCGCGATCTGCGGCAGGGGCTGCGTGTGGGCCTGCCGCGCCAGCAGAAAACGGGCGGCCAGGAGCGCTTCCCACGGGGTGCCGACCGGCAGCCAGTGCCCGGTACAGACGTGGCAGGCCACCGGATGCTGTTCAGCCAGCAGCGCAATCAGGTCGGTCAACTCCAGCTCACCGCGTGGGGAAGGCGTGATCCGGTGCAGGAGCGGAAAGACTTCGGCATCGAAATGGTAGATACCGGGATTGGCAAGGGCATCGGGTGGGGGTTGGGTCGGCTTCTCGATGATCCGCTGCACCAGGCCATCGTGGACATCGAGCACACCAAACGAGCGCAGATCGGGCAGGCGCAGCCCGGCCAGGGCGTAGCGGAACTGACCGACCCCGATTACATCGGCGCGATCAATCAGATTATCGCCGTACAACAGAAAAAACGGCTCGTCAATCGGTGCCGCCGCCAGCAACGCGCCCGCCGTGCCGTTGATGGTCGTCTGGTATACATAACGGATTGCCATACCACGGTATGTTTCACCAAAGGTCGCGACAATCTGATCGGCGCGATAGCCAACCACCAGCGTCACCCGTTCCACCAGCCCGACCAGTTCATCGAGGATGTGGGCCAGCAACGGCTTACCGAGCAGCGGAATCAGCGGCTTCGGACGCTGGTCGGTCAACGGGCGCGTGCGGGTCGAAGCACCGGCAACCAGGATCACGGCGTGTTTGGCACTAGACATGGCTCTCTCCTACAAGCCCGTGCGCACATTACTGTTGCAACTCACCGGCGTGCGCACACTCGGTTGTAGGATACCATGAAGGGGCGGGGAGTGGGGAGTGCTCCCCCTCACCTCTGCCCACTCGACAATTGATGGGTCAGGAGAATGGCCTGCGCTACCTCGCGCATGGTTTTGCGATTGCGCATCGCCAGTTGCTGGATACGCCGAAATGCCTCGCCTTCGGTCAGGCCGTGCTGTTCCATCAAGACGTGCTTCGCGTGCTCAATCTCCTGACGAGTCTCCAGGCGTTCGCGTAACGCCAGCATCTCTTTCCGCCGCGCCTGATACGCCTGCCAGCGGGCCAGGACGACCTCTATCAACGGTAAGAGTTCGCCATCGCGAAATGGTTTGATCAGGTAGCCGAAGACACCCGCTGCACGGGCGCGTTCAGCCAGTTCGCGCGAAGCCGAAGCTGTCAGGAGAATGACCGGCGCCAGCCCTTCGTTGTGAAGTACGGTCGCCGCTTCTATCCCGTCGAGATGTGGCATTTTGTAGTCGAGCAAGACCAGATCGGGTCGCATCTGGCGCGTCAGAGCAATCGCCTGTTGACCATCAGCCGCTTCACCGACAATCAGGTAGCCAAGCGCGAGCAACACTTCGCGCAGGTGGAATCTGATCAAAGCTTCATCATCAGCAATTAAGAGTCGCGCTGCCATGCGTGCTCCAAAACAATAAGCACCTGCCGTCGCCGCAGTGCGACGTGCAGGTGGCATCAATGCGAATATAACGTCTATACGCAGTATAGAAGATGTCCGGCGGGAAGACTATGGTTGAATTGTACAATCCGTTATGGATGGGAGTGACGATTGTTATGCCGCCAGCAGTGTGGCCGGCTCTACCCCATGGCCTGTCGCTATGTGGCAGAGGTCGATCACGCCGCCCCGCAGCTCAAATCCGCCCTGGAAAGGATTCGTGGCCAGAAATAGCGGCGTATCCAGATCAACGAAACGGAAGCCGCCTAAGCCGGCAGCGAAGTGAGCCGATACGGTCATGGCCAGGATCGACTCGACCATGCCCCCAATCATCAATCCCAGTCCGGCAGCACGAGCGATAGCCGCAATCTCAAGCGCTTCCACAATGCCGGTCTTCATCAGTTTGATATTGATGACATGCGCGGCACGCTCTTGTACGATCCGTAGCACGTTCAGCGAACTGCTCGCCGTCTCGTCGGCGGCGATTGGTGCGCCGCCCCACTGTACCAACTGCCGCAAACCCGGCCAGTCGTCGGCGGCCACCGGTTGCTCCACCAACGCCGGCACGATCTGCTGAAGGCTGAGCGCACCGAGCAGTTCGAGCATTGTTTCGGCGGTGAAGCCACCGTTGCCATCGAGGATCAGCGGGGCATCAGGGGCGAGCGCCCGGATCGCGGTGATGCGGGCCAGGTCGTGCTGCACATCATAGCCGCCGATCTTCACCTTGATCTGACGAATGCCGCGTTCGAGAATGTCTAGCGTCGCCAGCGCAGCTTCTTCCACCGTACCGGTCGTGATTGTCATATCGGTTTCGAGCGTGTGACCGGCCCCGCCGAAGAAGACGTACATCGGCAGCCGATAGTGCCGGGTCAAGGCATCGAGGATTGCCGTCTCAATCGCACACCGGGCTGAACCGCTGGCGGGAATGCGGTCGCGGAGCAGACCGGCGATGGCCCGCCATTCACGCACATCACCACCCTCTACCGCCGAACGAACCGACTCTATCGCCTGGAGTGCCTTTTCCTGCGTTTCACCGTTGAAAGCCGGAAAAGGAGCCGCTTCACCGTAGCCCCGGACGCCGTTCATCAGTTCGACTGTGACCAACAGGTTGCGCGCCACCTCTTGCGCACCGCCGGCAATCCCGAACGGACTGCGCAGCGGGATGTCGAGCGGAGCAACGGATAATGTGCGAATGACGGTACTCATACGTTCCTCAAGCTGACCTCAGACGCGATACTGCCGGCGTAGATACACGGTAATCGTTACCAGCACAATCACAGCCCCCAACACCTGCCAGACGCTCTGCAATGCTTCGCCAAGCAGGAATGCGGCCAGCGCCAGCGCACTGATCAGGCGCCAGCCCATTGTGCTGCTCACCAGTGGTGCGCCAAGCTGACGCAAGGCAACGATCTGGCCCAGATTGGCACCGAGCAAGACAAAGATGACAAAAGCAGCGAACACGATCCAGTCCAGCAGTCCGATAGCAGCAAATCGGCTCCAGGGTTCGCGCAGCAACAGACTCATCGCGCCACAGGTGATCGTCAGCGCGACCAGTTGCACGAACAACATCGCCTCTGCGCTGACATGCCCTGCGCTGGTGGCACGTGGGATCAGCAGCATATACAGCGCCAACGCACAGGCCGAGACAAACGCAATCGCGATGCCGATCAGATCGCTCCCGGTGAGCCGTAAGATAACGCCGCTGCTGACATCACCGCTCATCATCAAGAGGGAGCCGAAGATTGATAAGCCGATGGCAGGCAGGGTGAATGGCGGCAGCTGTTCGCGAAAAAGCAGCTTGCTCAGAAGCGCAACAATGAGTGGTGTGAGCAGGGTAATCAGTTGCACGTAGATTGCCAGCGTAAAGCGAGCCGAGGTCAGGTTCGTCATTGCCCGGATGCTGACCACCAGCGCGAACAGCCAGATAATCGGTGTCCGCCAAAGGCTGGCGTTGATGTGGCGATACGCAAACGGCAAATAGACCACGAGCGCCAGCGCATTCCCCAACGCCAGGATCGCCATACTCGGCAGATGGCTGATGGTTTGCAGGTAACGGGCTAACACCGGGTAGGCACCCCAGCCGGTGTGGGCGAAGAGGGCAACCGTTAACCAGAGCCACGAGACACCGGTGCGCGTTGTTGTGGTTGCGGTCGAAGAAGCGTTGTTCATGGGGGACATTATAGCAAAGATTGACTTGTCAATAGAAAGGAGAAGATAGGGGGAGGAGATAGGAAATAGGGTAGAGAAGATAGGAAATAGGGGGGAGGGTGGAGGAGGGAGGAGATAGGAGATAGGAAATAGGAGTGAGAGGGTAAGAGATAGGAGTGAGGAGATAGGAAATAGGAGTGAGAGGGTAAGAGATAGGAGTGAGGAGATAGGAAATCGGGGGGAGGAGGTAGAAGATAGGGTTGCGGGGGCTGTGATCAGACTTGTTGCTGCGGCACCATGCGCGCCGGAGGCGCGCGCTCCCAGCTCCCGGCTGGGGAGCACGCCCGTCATCACTCCCCCGACCCGCTCCAACACGCGGGCAATGCAGTATGCGAGTTATGGGTAATGCATAGCCGCTGGAGGGAGGATTCGCGGGCATTATCCCACCCTCAGCGAAGGTGCGTCCCACTACACTACACTTCAGATCTGAACTCTCACCCGCACAAAGCAACTTCCGCCAACAATTGACGTGAACCGCTTACGTAGTGCACAATAGTGGCAACAGGCAACTCGCCTGCTGTTAAGACGCTGCCTGAACATTCCACAACATCCCACTCATCCACACCTGCGCGACTGCGCCGGTGGTATGCTTTGATACGAAGCATTGCCATCTGGCCTGTCTTGCAGCCAATCAGGATACACCGATGGATATTCAACTCGCCGAACTTATTGAAGCTGGTGGCACGGTGATCGGGCCGATCCACGCCGATACCTTTACCGATTGGAGCTACGACTCGCGGCTGACTGTGGCCGGTGAGTGTTTTATCGCGCTGCGCACCACACGGGCCGACGGTCACGACTATATTCCGGCGGCGCTGGCCGCCGGTGCCCGCGGTATTCTGTGTACGCGACCACCGCACGACGCCGGTACGGCCACGGTTGTCGTTTGCCCCGACCCCCAGGCTTTGTTGTTGCGCTGGGCCAGCAATCGCTTGCAGCGGTTGCAACCCACCGTCATTGCCGTGACGGGTGGTATCGGGAAAACGCTGGCCCGGCGGGCCATTGCCGCTGTGCTGGCGACCCACGCTCCCACGTTTCAAAGCCGGCGCAATTTCAATTCTCTGCTGGGGCTGCCGATTGCCCTGGCCCGCCTTGAGCGTGATCACCAGTATGCGGTGCTCGAATTTGCCGGCGAACATCTGCCCCCGCTGGCAGCGGCTTTCCCACCCCGGCTTGCAGTCGTGACCGCCGGAACCGATGATGCCACAGCGAGATTTCTGGCTCGCCAGGGAGTGACCGTTATTGCCGCCGAAGGCGTATCGTCGGCTCATCTGACCTTCGGCACAGGGAGTGGGTGTGCCATCCGTGCTACGGCTATCTCCTACCGTCGGGATGGCGTTGATTGTGTGGTGATCGGCCAGGGGCTTGAGCTGCCGATCACCATCCCCTTACCTGGCCCACCCGGTGTAGCCGCTGCCCTGGCCGCCGTTGCCGTTGGTCTGCACTACGGGGTGAGACCGGCAGCGATCCGCCAGGCCCTGGCCGGTCTGGATGCGCCGGCGGGCCGGCTTCGTCCGCTGCCGGGGGCCAATGGCGAGCTGATTCTGGACGATAGTTTCAATGCGACACCGGAAGCGATGAGGGCAGCCTTGCAGACGCTGGCGGCCATCCCGACCGGACGCCGGATTGCTGTTCTGGGAACACCAACCGAATTGCCGGCAGTTGATGCCACGCCCCTGCTCACCGAACTGGGTATGCAGGCAGCCCGCAGCGCTGAGTATCTGGTACTGAAGGGCATGGGAGCCGCCACAATGGCTCAGGCCGCCCGGCTGGCTAATCCAACGGTGACCATTCACGTCGTAGACACCAACGAGGCGATTCGGGCAGCGCTGCCACCTTCGCGCAACGATCAGGATGTCGTACTGGTGTCGGGGGGTGCCGGCGAACGCCTCGAACAGGTGGTAGCCCCGTTGCTGGCCCCCGGCTGGCCGCCAGAACAATATCTGGTACGCCAGGAACCGGCGTGGCGTAGTGTGCGGATCGGTGATCCGGGACGACCGACCTGGGTGCATCTCGACCTGACCGCGATTGCCGATAATGTGCGTGCGTTGCGCAACCATGCTGGTGTCCCGCTTATGGTCGTGCTCAAGGGTGATGGCTACGGCCACGGGGCTGCGCGGGTAGCCCGGGCCGCACTACAGGCCGGTGCCGAGATGCTGGCGGTGGCGACGCTCGGTGAAGGCCGGGCACTGCGTGCGCAAGGGATTGCGGCGCCCATCCTGGTCTTGGGCTACACACCACCCTGGCAGGCAGCCGAGGCGATTCGACTCGATCTGATGCTGACCCTCTTCGACGATGATACGGCCCAGGCCCTGCACGCCGCCGCCCTCGAATGCGGTCGTCCCGCCCGGGTGCATGTGAAAGTTGATACCGGTATGGCCCGGTTAGGTTTATCGCCCGCTGAAGTCGCCCCGTTTTTATCCCGGCTACGGGAATTACCCGGCATTGAACCGGTTGCCCTCTACACCCATTTTGCCCGCGCCGACGAAGCCGATCCGACGCCAACCGAACAACAGTTGGCCCGCTTTCAGGCGGTGCTGGCCGATCTAACTGCCGCCGGCCTGCGTCCGCCGTGCGTTCACGCTGCCAACAGCGCAGCCACCTTGCGCTTTCCGGCGACACACTTCGATATGGTGCGCCCCGGCCTGGCCTGTTATGGGCTGGCGCCGGGTGCGGCTGCTCCACTCCTGCCCGGTATGCGCCCGGCATTGAGCTTCTACACCGAAGTAGCCCAGGTCAAGGATCATCCAGCCGGTACTCCCATCTCCTACGGCGGTACCTTCGTCACCGCGCGACCGTCGCGCATCGCGACGATTCCGGTTGGCTATGCCGATGGTTTGCGGCGCTCACCACCGTGGCGGGAAGTGCTGATTCGGGGGCAGCGCGCCCCAATTGTCGGACGCATTTGTATGGATTACGCAATGGTGGATGTGACCGACATTCCCGGTGTCCGGCGCGGCGATGCGGTCACGATTATCGGGCGGCAGGGTGATGCCGTGATCGGGGTTGATGAGATCGCCGGCTGGCTGGGCACGATCAGCTACGAAGTGCTGACCGGTATCCTACCCCGCGTACCCCGCGAGATTGGGCCGTAGCGATAATCAGATCGGTCAGATCCGTGTACAATGACAATCAACAGCAGCCACATGGCGTAGTAAGGAGCGATCTATGCTTACCCCGTTTCAAAATGAACCCTTCGGCAACTTCGATAGTGGCGACCGCCGGGCCACCATGCAACGTGCTATTCGCCATGTTGCCGGACAACTGGGAGCAACCTATCCGCTGGTCATCGGTGGAGAACACATTGTGACCGAGCGCAAGTTACCTTCCATCAACCCGGCAGAGCCAAAAAAGGTGGTTGGCTACGCCAGCAGCGCATCGCAAGAACAGGCACACCAGGCGTTGCTGGCTGCTGATGCCGCATTCCGCACCTGGTCACGCACACCGGTCAGTGCCCGGGCCCAGGTATTGTTGCGGGCCGCAGCGATTATGCGCCGGCGCAAAGAAGAACTGGCCGCGTGGATGATGCACGAAGTCAGCAAGAATTGGGTCGAGGCCGATGCCGATGTCGCCGAAGCGATTGATTTCTGCGAATGGTATGCCCGTCAGGCACTGGCATTGCAGGGTGAACGCCAGCCACTCGTGCCGTACCCCGGCGAAGATAACGAGTTGCGCTATATTCCCCTCGGCCCAGGACTGGCTATTCCGCCCTGGAACTTCCCGCTAGCGATCACCACAACCCTCACCGTCGCCCCAATTGTGGTCGGGAATACCGTGGTGTTAAAGCCATCACCACGTGCGCCGATTATTGCCGGTATTCTGGTGCAAATTCTCGAAGAGGCCGGCCTGCCTCCCGGTGTGGTCAATCTGGTCACCGGGGAAGATGCGGTGCTGGGTGATTTTCTGGTCGATCATCCATTGGTGCGCTTCATCGGGTTTACCGGCTCGAAGAATGTCGGATTACGCATCCACCAACGGTCAGCCGTGCGCCAACCCGGCCAGAACTGGCTCAAGCGGGCGATTCTGGAGATGGGTGGGAAAGATGCGATTATTGTCGATGAAACCGCCGATCTCGAAGCCGCAGCGACCGGCATTGTCGTCAGCGCGTTTGGCTTTCAGGGGCAGAAGTGCAGTGCCTGTTCGCGGGCCATTGTGGTTGATCAGGTCTACGATCAGGTGTTGCAGCGGGTGATCGAGAAGACGAAGGCGCTGCGGCTGGGCAACCCGACCAAACCAGAGACCGATCTGGGCGCGGTGATCGACCAGCGGGCGTTCGACTCCATCAGCCAGTACATTGCCATCGGTCAGGAAGAAGGTCGGCTGGTGACCGGTGGTGAGGTCATCGATCACGAACTGGTCAAGGATGGCGGCTTTTTCATCAACCCGACCATCTTCGCCGATGTCAAGCCGCACGCCCGCATCGCCCAAGAAGAGATTTTTGGGCCGGTGCTGGCCTTCATTCGGGCAGCAAATTTTGCCGAGGCACTGGCGATTGCGAATGATACCGAATATGGCCTGACCGGTGGTCTCTACAGCCGCAACCTCGAACGACTCGAACAGGCGCGTGAAGAGTTCCACGTCGGCAACCTCTACTTCAACCGGAAGTGTACCGGTGCGCTGGTTGGTGTGCAACCATTCGGCGGCTTCAATATGTCGGGCACTGACAGCAAGGCCGGCGGTAGCGATTACCTGCGGCTCTTCACCCAGCCGAAGGTAATCTGTGAGCGCTTTTAACGGTTGCCCATGATCAGAATTGGCTGTGCAGTTTGGGCGTACAACGGTTGGGTCGGCGATCTCTTTCCGCCGGGCACCCGCAACAGCGAGTTTCTCAGGCTCTATAGCCGGCAGTTGACGACGGTGGAAGGCAATACTACCTTCTACGCCACGCCAACGCCGGCTACGGTTGCGCGCTGGGCCGAAGAGACCCCGCCCGACTTTCACTTCTGTTTCAAGCTGCCACGCGACGTAAGTCACGCCGGGCCGCTGGCCGACAAGCTGGCCCAGGCCCGTGCTTTCATCGAACGGATGCAGGGGCTGGGATCGCGCTGCGGGCCATTTTTTCTGCAACTACCACCGGCATACGGCCCGGCCCGGCTCGCCGATCTGGAGCGGTTTCTGGCCGGCTGGCCACCTGATGTGGCTCTGGCACTTGAGGTGCGCCATCCCGACTGGTATCTGCCGGTTGGCGAAGTGCCGCTGATGGAGCTGCTCGCTCGCTACCGGATCGGGCGAGTAATCATGGACGTGCGCCCAATCCGCGATCCCGCCGAACCGCCGACCACACTCCTCGCCGATGCTCGCGAGCGCAAACCGGATGTTCCACTGCGGCCACTCCGGGGTGGCGGGCCAACGCTGGTGCGCTACATCGGCCATCCCGATCTGGCCCGCAACGAACCGTTTCTCACCGAGTGGGCAGCTCGCATCGCCGAATGGGCAACCACCGACCCGCAAATCTATCTGTTTATGCATTGCCCTGATGAATCGCGATCTCCCACTCTCTGCCGCCAGATCGCGGCCCGGCTGCGTGCCCACGGCGCGCCGCTGGCTGAGAGAGATAACGAACCGCCGACCACACCGGCTCAGCTCAACCTGTTTGGCTAAACCCTTCGCCTATGTGATGTGATCGAACGAGGACGAAATGATACAACTTGCCACGCTGTTTGGGCGAACGTTACGCCAGGCGCCCGCAGAAGCTGATACGCGGGCAGCCCAACTACTCTGGCGCGCCGGGATGATCCGCGCCCTGGATAACGGTGAACCGGCCCTGTTACCCCTGGGGAGTGCGGTGCTGCGCCGGCTCAGCCACCATCTGACCACAGCGATCCAGGCTGGCGGTGCTCAAGAGGTGTATCTGCCAAACACATCCACAGCCACCTGGCCGGCGACCGTGACTGCGCTGGCCCGGCGTGAGATCGACTCATACCGCCAGCTTCCCCAGGCGATCTGGGGTCAGCGTCGGCGCAAACGACCGCAATCCCGTCAGCGCTTCAGCCTGCTCGAACTGCCCACACCCACGACGTTGAGCTGGGCCGGACTGGCGCGCGACGCCTCGCAGGCCCAGGCGTTGCTTGAAACGACGCTGCAACACCTGCGCCACGCCTTGCACGAGTGTGGGCTAACGATTGTCGCCGATGCCTTGCAGGCCACCGAATCTGCGCCGCTGATCGTTGACAGTGCGAGTGGGCCGTTAACAACCCTCGATTGCCCCACCTGCAACCGGCGAGCACCGCGCGAACTGGCGCCAATGGCGCCACCACCGGCCTACAGCGGGCCGACTCCGGCGATGAGCCTGGTCGAAACCCCCAACGCCAACACGATTGCTGCCCTGGCAGCGTACCTCGGTATTCCCACCGCAGCGACGGCAAAAGCGCTCTTCTTCGATGCCCGTTGTGCCGACGACCGGCGCCTCGTGTTCGCCGTGGTGCGTGGCGACCGGGAAGCAAGTCTACCCAAACTGGCTGCCGTTGTCGGTGCCGACGAGCTGGTTCCTGCCGACGAAGCGCAGATTCGAGCGTGCGGAGCCGTTCCCGGCTATGCGTCACCCGTCGGCCTGCGCGATGTGCTCGTCGTTGCCGACCCAATGGTCACCACTGGGGCGCCACTGGTGGCGGGCGCAAACCGGGCTGGCTACCATCTGCGCGATGTGGTCTATGGCCGTGACTGGCAGGCCACCCTGGTCGCCGACATTAGCCAGGCCGAGGCCGGCGATCCATGCCCATGGTGTGGAACGGCCCGGATTGAAGGGCGGGGTGCGCTTATCGGCGCTATAACAGCCCCTCAACCAACTGCGCTGCTCGTGCAAGATGCAGAGGGCCAAAACCGGCCACTCATCATTACGGGTCTCGAAATCGATCTGGAACCGCTCCTGTACCTGGTGGTTGAGCAGCATCACGACGAACGCGGGATTGTCTGGCCGGCGGCCATTGCCCCCTTCGCCATCCACCTCGTCACCCTGGGGCGCGGCGAGGCAGTAGTTACCGCCGGACACGCACTGGCGGCGATGCTGCAAACGGCTGGTTGGCATGTGTTGATTGATGATCGTGATGAACGGGCCGGAGTTAAATTCAACGATGCCGACCTGATCGGCGCCCCGTGGCGCGTCGTCATCAGTGAGAAGCTACTGGCCGCGAATCAGCTTGAAATCCGACACCGTACCGCCGCCCAGGCCACCGTCATCGATCAATCAGCCCTACTGACTGTGATCGGGCAGCGGTAGGTGATCGACACCGACGCAGCCTATTGAGGCCCTAACATCTGCACCAGCCAGGCCCGCACTGCGGCGCGGGCCGCTTCCGATTCAGGCGAGCCATCGGTATAGATTGCCCCCGAACGCACTGCGGCTATCGTCTCGCGAAACTGCTGGAATGCCGGCAGGTCGGCCAGGCGGTTGGGCCGATCCGGACCGGCAGCCAGATCGATCAGCGCCTCCTGGCGATTGGAGAAGACAACATAGTGCTCGATCAGACCGACGGCGCGCAGCGGACTGTTCAACTCACCACTGTAAATGATAGCCTCGCCTACCCGCTGCTCGTTAATCGTCTCACCACGATTACGACGCACCGTCAGATGCTTCTCCAAAAACAGACGCGCCTGCGGATCGTTGCGCGAAGCGAGAAACACCAGCACCTCACCATTCGTCACCAGGTCAGCGGCTACATCACGGGTCACCGGCGTGAAATCACGCACGACCACCGCAATATCGCTGCCGATCCAGGTCACAACATCGCTATCCAGATCAACCCCCAGTAGTGCCGCCACATTCGCTGCGGCGTCTGACGGCATCGTCAGGCCAAAAACCTCATTCAATGCCCGCTCGATGCGCGGCTGTTCAGGCACATCGCTCAGGGTCGGCGACAGGCTGGCGTACAATTGCACATCCGCCGGTAACAGATCAGCAGGAGCCGGCCCTTGTTGCACGGTCACAAACCAGTAAACGAACAGCGCACCGATCAAGGCGGCAACCAGCGTAATGGCCAGGCCACCAACCAGGGCATACCCAAGACCGCGTTCGCGAGGTAGTGTTGAAGAATTGATCATACCTGCCATAACTGTTGCAAATAGTGATTCGTCTACACCATCGTCATGGTACCATGAGTCTATCAATCCAAAATCCAGAGTCGCCAGATCAGGAGTGTGTACAACCTGATTGGTTACCTTTGTCACCACAGAGGACACAGAGGATGGACACAAACCGGGTTGCTACCTCAGAAACGTGCGTGAAGTAGCGCGTCTATAGGAACTGGCTGCCACCCACATCGTTCGTACAGGTACGTTGTACGATGCTGCCTGAAGCGTCGTGCTGTTCATCCTGGCAGTCAGCCTCAAGTGGCCTGCTCACAGGATAGGTGGCAACCTGGGTTAGACAAAACTATATCATCGGTGCAACGAGCATTATTGTACCGTGGTTGGAAATGTATCGCCAAAAGGATCGCCGGTGCCGACACCGATGCTGAAGGGGTGGGTAGAGATTGGTAACCGTGCGCAACAAACCCCTAGAAAAAGTAGATCGACGTTAGCAAGAAATATTGACGGTATCACGATTATTGTCAATCACGACACAACGGGCAGGCAGCTATGCACATCAAGACCCTACCGGTGGTAGCGGCAGTTGGACACATTCTGTGCCACAATATTGCCGATGATCAGGGGCGTAAAGCCTTCAACAAAGGACGACGGCTGCGGCCAGAGGACATTTCCCAGCTCACCGGGCTTGGGGTTGCCACAGTGCGCGTTGCGGTGCTTGAGCCTGATGATGTTCACGAAGACGAAGCTGCGCTGCGCCTGGCCCAGATCGTCGCCGGGCCGGGCGTCATCATTGGCGAACCGCACGCCGGTCGCGTTAATCTTCGCTCGGCCTACGCCGGCCCGTTGATGATTGATACAGAAGCATTACTGGCGATCAATCTGATTGATGGCTTAACAGTCGCCACCCTACCACCGTACACCCTGGTTGCCGCTGATCAGATGCTGGCAACGATCAAAATTATCCCCTTCGCCGTGCCTGCTTCAGATCTTGCGCAAGCCGGTGCCGCCGCTGATGCCCAGAGTGTATTGCGTGTTGCCCCGATGGTACGTCGCCGCATTGGCGTTGCCCTGGTGAGCAGCCCGGCGGCACGGGCACGAGTTGAACGTGGCATGCTACCGGCAATTGTCGGTCGGATCACCGATCTGGGCGCAACCATGATCGGCTGCTGTCACGTACCGCCGGACGAAGCAGAAGTTGCTGCCAGTCTGCACGAACTACTGGCTGCCGGCGCCGACCTGATCATAACCGCCGGCGAAACCTCCGTTGTCGACCGCGACGATGTCATTCCCCGTGCCGTGCGTCGGATCGGTGGCGAGATTGCCCACTACGGTGCACCGGTCGAGCCGGGTAATTTGCTCTTGCTGGCCTACCTGAACGCTGCCGATGACCGTATTCCGCTCATTGGTGCTCCCGGCTGCGTGCGTTCCCGCGATCAAAACATCGTCGATCTTATCCTACCGCGCCTGATGGCCAACGAACGGATCGGGCGCCGCGAAATTGTGGCGCTAGGACCAGGCGGTCTGCTCGGAGCAGCGCGCCGCGGTTGATGGCGGCACAGGGTGTAACAATTCTTCACGTTGTTTCGTACTATGTCATAGCCTTTGTATTGGCATATCTACGCTGAAAGGGGGGGCCATGAGTCTGGAAAACCTCTACAACGACCGTCGGGAAGCGGCACTGGCCGATTTCAATCGGGCAATCGCCATTGACGAAAACTATGCCTGGGCCTACTTTCAGCGCGGGCAAGTACTGCGCGAACTGGGACGTCTCGAAGAGTCGCTGGACGACTTAACGCGAGCCTGTGACCTCGAACCCGACGATCCGGCGTATCACGCCGAACGCGGCGAGACGCTCCGCATGTTACGGCGGCATGAAGCGGCCATCGAGGCCTTCTCACGCGCCATTGCCCTCCGTCCAGAATACCCCTGGGCATTAGGCAGTCGTGGTCAGGTCTGGCGAGCCTTGCGGCGCCATCACGAAGCCCTGGTCGACTTCGATGCTGCCCTGGCGCTCAATCCCAATCTGGCGTGGATCCACGCCGAACGGGGCGAGTCACTGCGGGCGCTCAATCAGCATCAGGAAGCAATAGAAGCCTTTAGTCGGGCGTTAGCCATCGATCCGGCCTACCCCTGGGCATTGGGACATCGGGGGATCACCTATCGCGAGATGCGCGATTTCCCGGCAGCTATCGCCGATTTCGACGCCGCCATTGCCTTGCAGGGCAACATGGCCTGGCTCTACGCCGAGCGTGGTGAAACCCGTCGGCTGGCCGATGACTTTGAGGGTGCCCTTGCCGACCTGAGCCGGGCGCTGGAACTTGATTCCGCTTACGCCTGGGCATTTGGTAGTCGCGGAGCCGCGTTTCGCGCCGTCGGCGATCTCAACGCAGCGTTGGCCGATTTCAATCGAGCGCTGGAATTAGATCCAGGCTACACCTGGGTCTACTTTCAGCGTGGTCTCCTCCACCGTAACACCAATCGTACCGACGAGGCAATTGCTGACTTCAGCCGTGCTATCGAACTGGAACCGAACTATATAGCTGCCCTGGCCGAACGCGGTGAACTGTTCCGTTTGCAGCGTCGTTACGAAGAAGCCCTGCGGGACTTCAACCGCACCATCGAACTCCAACCCGATCACGCCTGGGCATTGGGTAGTCGCGGCCAGGTCTATCGCGTGCTGGCTCGTTACGACGAAGCCCTGGCCGACTTCAACCGTGCGCTGGCCCTGAAGCCAGATATGGTATGGGTGATTGCTGAACGGGGGGAAACCCACCGCCTGCTCCGCAACTACAACGAGGCGCTGGAAGATTTTAATCGTGCGCTTGAACTATCACCCAACGATTCGTGGGTACTCAGCCGGCGAGGTGCAACCTATCAGTCACTGAAAATCTACGAAGAGGCGTACATCGATCTGACCAGGGCGATTGAAATTGATCCAAACAACGCCTGGGCCTGGGCCCAGCGCGGCTCACTCTTCCGCCAGATGTAGAATGGCGCAGCGCAGGACTGCACAGGAGAGGGCGGGCAACATCCCGCCCTCGGTAGTCGAATGACCCACTCGCATCCCCAAAACCGGGAGAACCGTGGATAACCCGATCTCCTGACAATGCACGGTTAGAGCCGCTATGGGCTGGAAAAGGTACCACATCCCTCTGCACCAGCCCACTGTCCCCGCGTCCCGCAGGGTGCCTGGGAGCGCGAGCCTCCGGCTCGCCCCCCAAACCTGCACCAGCCCACCGTACCTGTGTTCCGCAATGTATCGCCCCCTGGGGGCGCGAACATCCGGCTCGCTAGCCACCTGCAACACGTAGCTCCCTGCCTGCTTCTCGTCTAAACCGGTTTGCGCCAGTGGGAGCCATCTGACAGCGCCGGTTCCCAACTTCAGCGGGGGCAGGTCAGACCCTGGGAGCGCGAGCCTCCGGCTCGCTAGCCACCTGCAACACGTAGCTCCCTGCCTGCTTCTCGTCTAAACCGGCTTGCGCCAGTGGGAACCATCCGTCCCCGCTGGTTTCCACCCCCAGCGGGGGCGGGTGAAAGATAGCCTTACCGTGCCCGGTAGGAGCAACGTAAACGGGCGCATACACCGTCCGTAGGGGCGGGTTCCGAACCCGCCCCTACGGAACCAGCCATCATGCAGGTGATCCCGACGGATCGTCACGACGGGGGAGGGTAGTCACGGCTATCCGCATATTCGGTGCCAGCGGCAGGCCAGAGGTACGCTTAGTGGAGGTCTTAACACAGGCCTGACAACCTGAATAGTGCGCAGTGTCAATCACGATCTGATATTCCTGCCACTTATCCGCCCCCCACTTCTCCGCGCCTAACTTATGGTATCATCGCCCTGACATAATGTGATTGAGTTGAGGGAGGATCGTCACGCATGAACGCTACCCATCCACACCATCCCCGCCCTATCCGGGTGGCGATGCTGGCTCGCGCCGTCTTCCCTCTGCACGGCTACGGTGGCATCGAGCGTCACGTCTACCACCTCACCAAATATCTGACCCGCCTGGGAGTTGAGGTAACCCTGTACGTACAATCGCCGCCAGACAACGCCGAACAGGGTGATCTCCAACCGCACGCCATCGAGACACTGCGCTACGACTATACCTCACCGCTGCTGGCCCCAAATGGCGTGATTGGCCGCCAGATCAATTTTCCAATCTACAGTTGGCGGATCGGCCATCGGGCAGCCCGGCGCGTGCAACACGGCGATTTCGATGTCGTCCATTCGCAGGGATTATGTGCCTTTGGGTACGCGGTTGCCCGCAATCGGATAACGCTACTCCGCAGCGTTCCCTTTGTTGCCAATCCGCACGGCATGGAGGAATTTCGCACGCCGGATCGACGCAAATGGCTGGCGTATGCGCCATTCCGCTGGCTCTACGCCTATGGTCATCGCCAGGCCGACCGCGTGATCGCCACCGATGCCTGCACGAAAGACGACATACCCCACTACCTCCGGGTCGATCCGGATCGGGTCGTCGTCATTCCGTCGGCGATTGATGTCGAAGAATGCCTCGCTCAGGTACGAAGTGAGCTGCGTACAGCGCTCCGGTTTCGCTTTGGTTTGGGAAGTAGTGATCCAATTCTGCTCAGTGTCGGTCGTCTCGAACCGAACAAAGGGTTTGACATTCTGATTGCTGCGTTAGCCCGCCTGCGCAACGAACTACCACCCCGCTGGCGCTGGATAGTAGTTGGTAATGGTTCGGCGCGTGCTGCGCTTGAACAGCAGGCGCAGGCAGCCGGCATTGCTGAACACACCTTGTTTGTCGGACGTTTGAACGATGAGGAACTGCACAGCCTCTACGAAGAGATCGATCTTTTCGTTCACCCAACCCGCTACGAAGGCAGCTCACTGGTCACCCTGGAAGCAATGATCCACCGTCGTCCGGTTGTCGCCAGCGCTATCGGTGGTATCCCCGATAAAGTCTTTCCCGGGCGTAACGGCTTACTGGTACAGCCCGGCGATGTTGATGACCTGACCGCTCAGCTTCAGGCCGCCCTCGCCACCCGTGATCGCTGGCCAGCCTGGGGAGCCGAGAGCGAAAAGATCGTGCGCTCGACCTTCGACTGGCCGATTGTGGCTGCGCAAACACTTCAGCTCTACCGTGAGTTGCTCTCGTTTGGGATCAGTACCTCACAACCCACCCGATCCGAATGATCGATCACCAGTGCCTGAGCCGGATCACGACGAAGCAACCACAAAATCAGCATATCGCCTCCTGCTGCAACCGTGAAGAAGACGCCAAATGCGGTATACGGGGGAAGATTATTCACGATGCCGATCAATCCCGGCAGCAAACCGAGAACGATGGCTGGCAGGATTGTCCCGAAGCGATAGGCATTGATCGGAAGTGCCTGACGGATATGGGCATATGGGGTTAACGTCTTGCGATCAAAGCCGAGCTTCATCGCCGAGAGTGATACCCGCCCGGCCAGCATCCACCCGATAACGTGCAGCAATTCGTGAACCAAAACACCACCGATCACGATGATGATGAGCAGAATAATACCAAACCAGTCATTCGGATTGAAAGTCAACGTGAATTCACCATTGTAGAGCAGATGACCGACGAATAGGGCAATCGCCGGAATCAGACCAAACAAGCCACCAACCAGATTGGCTTTCTCCAGCGATGTTGAGCGATCAAAGCGCTGATAGTTATCAGGTTGCTGCATAGACACATCACCTCGTATTGTCCACAATGACCGAAAGCTCTTTCACATATCACAGAGGAAACATATCAAATCTGGTGTGGTAGCAATCTTGCCACGCCAGCCACTCACCTGCACACACGTGCTGATACGTCCCTGGGAGCGAACACATCCCGCTCGCTCACCGGCAGCGTTGGGAGCGCGCGCCTCCGGCGCGCTCATCACCTACACCGGCCCACGACTACGAGCGCCATCCGGCGCTGCCGGTTCCCGCCCCCAGCGGTGGCGGGGTAGGGTGGGGGCGGGTCGGTACGCCCTGGGAGCACGCGCCTCCCGCTCACTCACCGGCAGCGCTGAGAGCACGCGCCGGAGGCGCGCTCATCACCTGCACCATCCCTCGACTGCGAGCGCCATACGGCGCCGCCGGTTCCCGCCCCCAGCGGTGGCGGGATGGGGTGGGGCGGGTCGCACAGCACCTCTGAGTACAGCGCACAGGTCATACGCTGAACCGGCACTTCGGCACTACGCAGTGCCGCTTAACGGCCCACCAGTGACCCTTCCGCCCAAACGATACACATCTTCGCGCAAAAGTAACCTAACAGCCCGGCAATGTTGGGCAACAGGTGTTATGCTGCATCCTGGCAGCACGTGCGCTACAATCGCTCATGGACGTTATCACACCGATCACCATTCCGTAAGGAGTTACGCATGGCTGAACTGACAAACCTTCCACCCCTTCGCATTGTCGCCATTGGGGGCGGCGGCGGTAGTGCCCAGGTCTTGCTCGGCACCCGTCCCTTCTTCGCCGAACGCACCGCCGTGATTGCAGTTACCGACTCGGGTCGTAGTACCGGTGCCGCACGGACAATTGCCGCTATTCCCGCCCCCGGCGACCTCCGCAACCTGCTGGCGACCCTTGCTGCCGACCCTAATGCCATACTACCGCGTCTGATGCAGCATCGCCTGCGCAGTCCGGCAGTGCCCTTACTCGATGGCATGGCGCTGGGCAACCTGATCCTGGGTGGTCTGGCCCAAATGGAAGGCGATTTTGCCGCGGCTGTTGCTCTGGCCCGCCAGATGGTCGGATGTCCAGAACAGGTTTTTCCCGTAGCAACGACCAATACCCATCTGTGCGCCGAGCTGATTGATGGTCGAGTCGTGAAGGAAGAGATTGCAGTGCGTGCGTTGGGCAAACCGCCTATTCGTCGCCTCTTCCTCGATCCACCGGCAGCGGCCTATCCACCTGCACTGGAAGCGATCATGGCTGCTGACCTGGTGGTGCTTGGGCCAGGGAGCTTCTACACCTCATTGCTGGCAACGCTCTGCTTCGACGGCATCGTCACCGCACTACGCGAAACATCAGCAACTATTGTCTTCGTCTGCAACACAACCGCCCAACCCGGCCAGACCGATGGCATGAGCATCGCCGATCACGTAACCCGCCTGGTTGACGTGATCGGCCCCGGTGTGCTTGATGTTGCACTTATCAACGATGCGAGTGGGTTGCATCCGGCAGTCGTAGCGCGCTACAGTGCCGCTGGTCTCACGCCGCTGATCGTCACTGAGACTGACCGACAGGCCATCCGGGCGCTCGGCGTTGAACCACTGGTACGCGACCTGGCCGAACCTGATCCAGGGCCACGTGAGCTGTGGAACAAGGCCGATACCATTCGCCACGATCCGCAAACCCTTGGCCTGGCGTTGTGGAAGATCGCCCTTGATCGCCACGATCAAGCGACCGGCTGATCGGATGACTCTCAGCGACATCAGCCGCTCAGTTTGGCGTGCGGAAGCCAGACTTCCGCACGCTTTCTCCAATTACCAGCGCATGCCCACTCCATCCGCATAACAGGTGTTCCGGTGACCGCCTCAGAACCGCAAGCACACCCCCATGCCTCTTGCCCCACCCCCTACCTTCTCCCTCCTCTCTCCTCTCCCCTATTTCCTATCTCCTCTCTCCTCTCCCCTATTTCCTATCTCCTCTCTCCTCTCCCCTATTTCCTATCTCCTCTCTCCTATTTCCTATCTCCCCCCTCCCCCCTTAAACTTCGCCCCACGCACCACCTGCACATCCATCGCATACGCGATCACGGCGAAGTGCGGAAAGTACGCTGTCGCCAGATGCTGCAAAATCTTTTCTGCCACCTCAGCGTTCACCAGCGTCTCGATACGCAGACTCTTCCCTTCCCATTCACTGGCATGAATACCCCGTGTTCCTTCACCGCGCACCGTGCCAACGGTATAACCACGGGCACCGAGATGACGTAGATCGTGCAACAGACGATCCTCCAGCACGGCCTCGGCAATAATGGTAACCAGCTTGACGGTTGTCAATTCCATGGCGTTACCTTTCCAGATCATTGCCCACCAACAATCCACAACGCCAGCGTGTAGTAGAGTGGAAGCCCAATTGCCAGATTAAACGGGAACGTAATCCCGAGTGACGCCGTCAGGTAGAATCCAGGATTGGCCTGGGGCAATGCAATACGCACTGCGGCCGGTGCGGCGATATACGAAGCGCTGGCCGCCAGGACACCCAAAATAGTACTGCCCCCCACTGATAGACCGGCAAGACTGCCAAACCAGACTCCGAGCAGACCGTTGAGTATTGGCATGATGATACCAAATCCTAACAGGAACAGGCCAGCACTGGGCAAATCCCGGAATCGTCTGGCCGCCACCATGCCCAGTTCAAGTAGAAAGAAGGTCAAGGCACCCTTAAATAAATCCACAAACAACGGGGCAACCTCTTTCCCGCCGCGAGGGCCGGTCAACCAACCTATGATCATGCCACCAACGAGCAGCAAAATACTCTTGCTGGTGATCAACTCACGGAGTGCCTCACGCCAATCTCCCCCCTGCGGCCCACCGGCCACCTGAGCAATAAACAGGGCAATCACAATCGCCGGCACCTCTAAAATCGCAACCAGCGCCGGCATAAAGCCCTCATAACGAATACCTACAGCGTCAAGAAAGGTCTGTGCCGCAGCGAACGTCACAGCCGACACCGAGCCGTAGTGAGCAGCAAGTGCTGCTGCGTCAGCAATGGTCATTTTGCCAATCTTGCGGGCCACGCTATAGGCAAACACTGGAATAATCAGGCCGAGGAATAGCGTTGCCAGCGCCGGTGCCCAAAAGACGGCCAGACTGGTTTCGGCCAATGCCACGCCACCTTTCAGCCCAATTGCCAGCAGGAGATAGATGGAAAGCGTCGTGTACAACTCATCGGGTAGTTTCAGATCACTGCGTACCAGCGTGGCGATGATACCGAGCGCAAAGGCGAGTACCATCGGCGACAGCAGGTTGACTTGCAACAATTCAATGATGGTCATAAGACTCCTTACATCGATTTCAAGTCTGCTCAACCTATCTCCGTTATCGTACCATCTCGCGTAACATGGCGAGTAATGCTACAATATGAGGCATCGGTCGCCTTTTTGCACCCAGAGGAGAAGTTCCCTATGGCCGCCTCGACGTCGGCACGTTCAGAGCGTTTGCCGCTTGCAACCCGTCTTGCTTTCGGCGCTGGTGATCTCGGCCCGGCTATCGCCACCATCATCGCCTCTTTCTTCCAGCTCTACTTTCTCACCACCATCGCCGGCCTCCCCCCTGGCCTGGCCGGGACAGTGCTGCTGGTCGTGAAAATCTGGGATGCTGTCAACGATCCTATCATCGGCTGGCTCACCGATAAAACGCAGACCCGTTGGGGACGGCGGCGGCCATGGCTGCTGTTCGGTGCCGTACCATTTGGTGTCCTCTTCTTTTTGCAGTGGGTGGTACCCCCGTTTGACGTGACCGGCAAGTTTATCTACTACCTCGCGATTGCCCTGCTTTTCGATACCGCCTTTACCGTGGTGAATGTACCATATACGGCGCTTACCCCAGAACTGACCCGTGATTATGATGAGCGAACTTCGCTCAATTCGTATCGCTTTGCCTTCAGCATCGGTGGGAGCCTGCTCGGCGGCATTTTACATCAAATCATTGTCGGTCAATTTACCGATCAGCAAACCGGCTATCTGGTCTCAGGTGCAATCACCGGTGTCATCATTGCCCTACCGTTTCTCTGGTGCTTCTTCGGTACTCGTGAACGCTACGAACCAGAACCCGGCAGTGCCGAACTGAGCTTACCGGATCAGATTCGCTATGTGTTCAAAAACCGCCCCTTTCTCTTCGTCGTTGGTATCTACATGTTCTCCTGGCTGGCCGTCCAGGTCACGTCCAGCGTCCTGACCTTCTTCATCGTCTTCTGGCTGGGCAGTGTGCCCCAATTTCCCCGTACCAGCTTTGGCCTGACCTTCAATACCGTCCAGGATGTCATCCCCATCATGCTCTTTGCCGTACAGGGTTCAGCGTTGCTCTTCCTCTTTATCTGGAGCGCGGTTAGCCGTCGCATCGGCAAGAAAGCCGTCTACATGATCGGCAGCCTGATCTGGATCGGAGTACAGGCATTTCTCTTCTTCCTGCAACCTGAACAACTCGACCTGGCAATCATCCTGGGTGTGATTGCCGGTGCCGGGGTAGCAACAGCCTATCTCATTCCATGGAGCATGATGCCCGACGTGATCGAGCTTGACGAACTTGAAACCGGGCAGCGCCGCGAGGGGATGTTCTACGGTTTTATGGTTTTGCTGCAAAAGATGGGGTTAGCGCTGGGATTATTTCTTGTCGGTCTGGCCTTGCAATTCGCCGGCTTCAACGAAAACCTGCAACCTGGCCAGCAACCCGAAAGCGCACTACTTGCGATCCGCCTGCTGATCGGCCCCTTACCCACGCTCATTCTGATCAGTGGCATGATCCTGACCGCCTTCTACCCGATTACGAAGGCCAGCCACGCCGAAACCCTGGCCAAACTGGCATTGCGCCGGCGACCAGGATAACGTCCCGACTGAAAACCATAGACCAACGTGGCGTCTGTCTGGCGCAAACATTGCGGGTTTTCCACCCAACAATGTTTGCGCCGTTTTCCACCTAACGAAGACCGCAGACTTCAGATCATCACCGCCGGACGGGCAAGTCTAAGCGCCGCTTCAGGATTGGGAGCAGTCGTGATCTCGTGGAGACCAGTGTTAAGATGAACCAGCGTCTGCGCGACTGTCGGACGAATCCCACTGATAATCGTGCGCGCACCGAGCAGACGGATCGCGGTAGCCGTGTCGATCAACGCCTTCGCCACCGCAGTATCTATCACCGTAATACCGGTAATGTCAATGATAACTGTATGAGCACGCAGTTCGGCGAGCCGCTCAAGCACCCGCTGCCGTAACGCATCGGCCCGTCGGCTGTCGAGGTTACCGACCAACGGTGCCAGCAGCACCCGATCATCTATCGTCAAAATCGGCAGTTCAAGTACTGCTACCAGTTCAAGCAGACGTTGTTGTTCGCTGGCCCGTCGTTCAACCTCCTGACGTGCCAGTTCGGTTTGTTGACGGGCCGCTTCTGCATCGTCGGCCCGCTGATCGGCGATCTGCAACGCCTGCATCTGCGCGGCGATAATCCGATCAAGGAATATCCAGACCGCAACAAACAGCGCTGCAAGACTGCTGGCCTGCAAAAAGCTAAACATCGGGGCAGGAATTTTCGCTTCAGGAGCCGGTTGACTGATGAGCAGCAGCACCACCGTTACCACAATACAGATCACCAGAACGCTAATAGTAAATACCCGCCGATTGATCAGGCTGGCCAGCAGAATCGCAACCACAATAAACGGCGCTGCAGAAACGTAGAGTTCTGGCAGCCAGAGCGCAACCATGATCTCGGCAACCACGATCAGGACTGCAAAAGGCAAAATACCCTGCCAGAGCGGTTGTCCCCGATCCAGCAAAAATACCGTACACCCGCTCCCGATCCCTATTGTTGTACTGATCGCCGCCGCAATCGCCAGCAAGGTGTTGTTTGTCAGCACAAAACTGATGAGTTCAATCGGCACAACGACGGCGGCAATCACTCCGATCCCCAAGGCAATACTGCGTGCAATCTGGCGAAAAAACTGATCGAGGAGCGACTGTGAGGTTTGCATACTTCCTCCATTACCACACTACGGGTCGGGAGCAGGTTGCAGTTCATCAGCCACCGAATCAATGGCAAATCTGCCCGCACCAAACGATGCTGATGGCGCGCTCATACGATGAAAATCGCTCGCAATCCAGAAGTCACACTCTCTTGCCAACTGACTATCGGAAAGTGTTGCTGGGAATATGTTCTGGTGCGTAGGTCAAACAGTTGGGCAAGCCAGAAACCCTTCACTGTCGTTGTGTATTGTCTGGCCTGGAATTGTATCACACGAGGAGTACATTTAGGAGAAATATGTTGTGGAGTTGGGGATGGAATGTTGGGAATCGGAAGACATTCTAACCGGCTCGTCCATCGCTTCGGACAATGTACGCGGTACCCACAACGGCGGCCTTCATACCCAGAGTACGACTGGCGGACGCCGGCACGCTATCAGGTATCGCCAAATCCCGGCACAACCACGAGGCATAAACACCCGGCTACCAGTGTTCATGCCGTTTTAGAAATCGTCTTCAATTGCTGAAAAGGTATGAATGGAGAACAGGCCACGGGTAGCAATAGCAGATGGGTTAGTTTGTTTCACTTGCACAACCACCCAACTCATGCATTCCCGCGTAGGCAAGGGCACAATCCAGAGGATCACTCTTCACTAAACACATGAAATCACTTCCCATCACCTGCACCAATACTCTTACTTAATCTACCTCCTACTTCCTATCCCCTATCTCCTATCTATCCCCTATCTCCTATCTATCTTCTATCCCCTATCTATCTTCTATCTCCTATCCCCTATCTTCTATCTTCTATCTTCTATCTTCTATCTTCTATCTTCTATCTTCTATCTCCTATCTCCTCCATACCAACACTTCGGCAGCGAAAGCCCATCACGAGCCGTATTCGTGTGATCGAGGGGATGGGGAAAATCACGGCGATAGTGCTCACCGGTTAACCGATCTCGGCGGAGAAATGTAAATTCCATGGTACGGGGAATAGTAATGTCACTCAGCGTCATCGCACCACGCTGATTATTTGGATGGATATGAACACAGGCATGGGTTTGGAGCAGTTTCGCGATTGCCCGACCGGCAACCCGGAAGAAGAACTTATTCCACAACTGATCCAGATAATGAAACTCGATCACGATGATCCGAAACCGGCGGAGCAGGTCGGTCGGTGTTGCCAGCAGTACTTCGTACTCCGATCCCTCAATGTCCATTTGCAGCAAGAGATCGCCAGTATTGCCTGCCGGCAGCGATTGCTGCACCCAATCGTCTAATGTGATGTACTGCTCGTCGGTCAATGCGCCGATAAAGCGCTTACAGAAGCGAAATGCCGGATGATGCGATGGTGGCCCGTCAACTGAGGCATCTGCCATAAAGACGGTCATTCCCTGGTTCGCGCAATCGTGCTCGAAACCGGCAATTCCACCCACCCCAGGCGAGAAACAGGTGGTAATTCCTGCCAGATCGTCAGGTACGAGGTATCCACCATCGCCGGCAGGGCCGAGCCGGATGAAGGGTGTCGGGGGTGTCAGTGGATGGAGCTGACGGATCAGGGTTCGTACCTGATCAACCGGCGTGAGATTGGTGAGAAACATGCGCCGGTAGGCCAAAAGCCTGATCGCCTGCTGTAAAACGGTTAGTTTCATCACAGTGCCGGAACGATTGATCTGCTATTGAACACTGTCATTCTAGCAGTTGTGATGATCGAAATCAATAAACATTAGTTTATTAGCGCACCTCAACTTTTGACAAAAGATTCAAAATAACCACCCCGACAATAATGAACCCAATCCCAATGAGTGCCCATACATCAAGCCGCTGGCCGTACAGGAACCAGGCCGCAACCGTGATCAGCACAATCCCGATTCCCGACCAGACTGCATAAGCGATGCCAACGGGTATTGCCTCCAGCGCCAGCGACATCGCGTAAAACGAGATTGCATAGCCCGCTACAACGATCAGTGATGGCAAGGGACGGCTAAAGCCGGCGCTGGCTTTGAGCGCTGAGGTAGCCACAACTTCGGTCAGAATTGCCAGCATCAGGTAGAGCCAGTATTTCATGATGGTTCTCCACAGTGTTCATGGCATTCAATACAGGACAGGATAGACAAATATGCCGCTACGGTGCTGTTGATGCATCCACAATATAGTTTCATAACCCAGGTTGCCACCTATGCTGTGAACAGGCCACGTGAGGCTGACTACCAGGATGAACGGTACGACGCTGCGCACAGTAATGTGCGACGTACCTGTATGAACGATTTGAATAGCAGCCGGTTCCTATAGACGCGCTCTTTCACGCACGTCTCAGGGTAGCAATTCCGGTTATCCCCATCCTCTGTGTCCTCCGTGCCTCTGTGGTGACAAAGGTAGCAACTTGGGTTAATGATAATCGGTCAGAATGACAGTTATTCCGGTGTTGTGTGTCCGGGTAGCACCAACCGCAGCAGAGGATTGGGAAAGCGCCGTGGCATGGTAATCGCACAGAAGGTCTCGACAAGCTCTGGCAGTTCAGCGTATTCCACCAGCATCCCGCTGCGCAACTCATCTGTCACGACGATTGGTGGAATGACTGCTAATCCGTTGTGTTCACGCGCCACAAGACGCATCATCGCCATATCGTCGATTTCAGCCACGATACGAGGGCGAATACCTAGCCGATGAACAAGCGCATCAAAGCCGGTGCGAATCGTAGACTCCGGTGATGGCACGATAAGCGGTTCACGCTGGAGCAATACCTCCAGAGGTTGCTGATACCGATCTGATCGCGGCTGTCCAATCAGCCCTACCGGTTGCGTATCGATGATATGGACAATCCACGGCGTAGCGTGGTCGCGATTGGGAACACCGGTTGCCAGCACAATATCCAGATCGTAGAGCTTCAGACTCCCAAGTAGCTCGTCCAGCGTGCCGGAACGGACAATCACGGTAATTTCGGGATCGGCAAACAAAGGACGCAAAAACCCCACTTGAAAATTGCGCGATAAGGTTGCCAGCGCACCAACCCGCAAGACCTTTTGGTGTGCTTCTGCCAGCCGGCCAAAGGTACCGAGCAGTTCGTCACCTTTGGCAAAAATCGCGTCGGCAAAGTCCAACGCAATGTGACCGGCTTCGGTCAACACCAGACGACGACCGGCACGCTCAAACAGTGGCTGGCCCAGATACTCTTCGAGCGCGCTGATCTGCATCGAAAGCGCAGACTGGGCAATGTTGTGTTTACGAGCGGCCCGCGTCAGATTACCTTCATGAGCCACGATCCAGAAATATCGGAGGTGATGGTAGTTCAGCATATTGCCAGGTCTCGTATTGGTACATGCTCTCGTTCTTGCCAGATGCTACCAATATACCACCGCTGGGTAGCAGGTGATTCGCCGGTGATGAAGGTGGCAATGCGTCACTCATGATCGAGGAAGAACCTGACAACCACATACCGACGTATCGTTGCGGATGCACCACGACTGAGAGGGAGATGGTGCAATCTATTTCAGAATCGTGTCGCCTGCCCCCTCCCTGGCTACTCCACGCTGCGCAGGAATGTTTGAAAGCCTGGTTATACCATCCCGATGATGGTCAGAGCAGGTTATCAAACGTTCTTCTTAGTAGAACGTTTTATACAGATACATATATTTTACTGATTATTTAACACATGCTACTATCGAGATGTCGAGTATATTGTGAAGGAGGGAACGACAGTATGGACGTGTTGGTCAGTAACCTGGCGCTGTTGGGGTATCTCCCACCACTGTTGTTGATGGCCGTGGCCTTGCTCGCGGCCATCAATCTGTTGCCGTCGACTCATCTGACATTTCAGATCGGACGGCTGATCGGGATCGGTTCATTTTTGATCCTCCTCGGTATTGGGATTGTTGTCTTTACTTCTGGGCCAATAGTAAGCCCAACCATCGGTGTTGGTGAGATCGGGTTTGTCGCCAGGTTTGACGCACTGAGTGTCGTAATGTCGTGGTTGGTCATCTTGCTGGGTACGCTCTTGATCCAGTTTAGCCGTAATTACCTCGATGGTGATCCACGCCAGAAGGTGTTTTTTCTTCGTCTCTATCTAACAATTGGTACAGTGTTATTGATGGTATCATCCGGCAATCTCTGGCAATTGGTGCTGGCCTGGATTGGTACCAGTCTTGCCCTGCACGAATTGCTGGTCTTCTACCCCGAACGCTCACGCGCCATCCGGGCCGCCCGCAAGAAGTTTGTCGTAGCGCGGATCGGAGACATCTGCCTTATCATTGCGGCAGTTCTCCTTGCCTCGGATTTTGGCACGACCGACATCGGCATGATCCGGGCTGCCGCTGCCTCAGCTCTTGCCACAGGCGTTATCCCAACCGGAGCAGCCATCGCTGCCATTTTGATTGTCATAACCGCAGCTTTGAAATCGGCGATGTTTCCCTTCCACGGTTGGCTGCTTGAGGTGATGGAGACACCTACGCCGGTTTCAGCACTGCTGCACGCCGGTCTGCTGAATGCGGGCATCTTCCTGGTTGTCCGTTTCGGTGAACTGGTGTTTCTCTCCACCCCGGCACTGATCCTGCTGATCGTGATTGGTGGCTTTACCGCCATCTTCGCTTCATCGGCAATGATTACTCAGAGCAGCGTGAAGGTCTCGCTGGCCTATTCCAGTGCTGCACACATGGCGTTTATGCTGATGCTGTGTGGGTTTGGCGCGCACACAGTAGCGATTATGCACCTGATCGCCCACTCGTGTTACAAGGCGCACGCTTTCCTGTCGTCGGGCAGCATTATTGAATACGTGCGCAATACCGGCATCCAGAAACTCGACAAAGTCCCCAATCCGTTGCAGTTGCTGGTGAATATCGTGCTGGCAATCGCCATCTTCCTGGCAGTCGCGACAGCACTGGGGATTGATGTCACCAAACGCCCCGCCGAGACCGCAATGATCACGATCTTTATGATCGCGGTTGCCTATCTGATTGTCAAAGGCACGACCGGCCAGGCCCCGCTGTACGTTGCGAGTCGCACCATTGGTATGGCAACCCTGGTCACCATCGCCTTTTTCATCCTCGAAGTTGTCGCTGAAGCCATATTCGGTTCGGCGGTTGCTGTCTACCCACCACTTGATCCGACTACCTTCACAATGGTGATTGTGTCGGTGATCGCGTTTGCGTTGGTAATGATCCTCAGCGTCTACCTGCCGATCCTGAAGGATCGTCCGGCCTGGCGCACCTTCTACGTCCATCTCAAGAATGGTTTCTACGCTAACACGCTGTTTGACCGCTTCATCGATACGTTTCGCCTGGCCCGTTAATCGTTGAATGGGGATTACTCGCTTGCAATGGAGGTAATACCAATGACCATGATTGAAACGCAGCTTCGCTCGCTACTGGTGACCACGAAGCCAATCCGCGACCTGACGATTGATGCGGTTATCGCGGCAACAAAGCGCGCCGAACAGCGGATTGCTCCGCTATGGCCATTACGCTACTTCGTGGCAGTCAATCCCTATTTGGGGCTGATCGATCACACCTTTGCCGATGCTGCGCAGTTGCTGGCCCGGCGAACAGATGCCCGTATGACGGCACCCCGCGACTTTTACGCCCAGGCCATCAAGAGTGGGCGCATCACCGATGCCGATCTTGCTGCGGCAATTGCTGACGAGAAGCTGCCCTCTCCGGCCCCGGCAAGCGTCGCTGCGCTGAAGGAGTTCGCATTCAGCAAAGATCCCGACCCGGCAACGACACCACTGCCTACTATTGCTGATGTCGCGACCACTGTTACCGGTATCAATTGGGCAGATTTCGTCACCGATGCAATCTCCACCTGGGCCGGCGCATACTTCGATCTGGGTCAATCCTACTGGCGCTCACCGTGGGCGCAGTTGCCGGCTTATGCTGCCTGGCGGGCCGAGGCCGCTCACGACCGCACTGCGCAGGCACGTGGTGTGCATGGCATGCGCCGGGCGCTCCGCGAACTACCTGAAACAGCGCTTGAGACGATTGTCACTGCGGTGAAGATGCTCAACATCCCTGAACAAGGTTTGGAAGCCTATCTGCACCGACTGTTACTGACGATTCACGGTTGGGCCAGCTATGCCCGCTACCTGCGCTGGGATGCAGAACTCTACGGCGGTGAGGATCACACGCTGACCGACCTGCTGGCAATCCGTCTGGTGTGGGAAGTTGCACTCTGGCATAGTTTTGCCGACCGGGGTGTCGCCGAGGCGTGGCACAAATGCAAGCCTGAACTGAGTAACGAACAACTGACGGAAACAGCCCGGTATGCGCTGGCCGGCAACATACTGCTCCAGCGTGCCTTCGAGAAGTCGTATCAACGCCAATTGTTTGCCCGTCTCGGCACTGCCAGACCGGCAACGACCCCACAGCGCAAGCGAGTGCAGGCGGCATTCTGCATCGATGTACGTTCTGAAATTTTTCGACGTGCGCTTGAAACCACCACCGATGACATTGAAACCATCGGTTTCGCCGGTTTCTTCGGCTTTCCCATCGAGTATGTGCCACTGGCTGAAGTCCACGGCGGTGCCCAGTGTCCGGTATTGTTGACACCTCAGTTTGTGATCGCGGAAGCAGTGGATGGTGCATCGACAGACGAAGTGGCAAAGATCATAGAGCGACGCGCTCTAAGGCAACGGGTTGCCAAGGCATGGCGCATGTTCAAGTTCGCCCCGATCTCCTGTTTCGGCTTCGTTGGCCCGGTGGGACTGGCGTATCTGCGCAAGCTGGTGCTGGATACGCTCGGCATCACCCGTCCGGTGCCACACCCGGCCCAGTTTGGTCTCGATGCCCGCACACGCGAGCACGTGGCCCCCATTCTTGAACCGGGCTTGATCGGCGACCGACCTACCGGCATGACGCTGGAACAGCGGGTCGCTGCCGCCGCCGGTGCGCTCAAGGCAATGTCGCTGACCGACAACTTCGCCCGCATTGTCTTACTGGCCGGCCATGGCTCAACAACGGTCAACAACCCGCACGCCACCGGCCTCGATTGTGGTGCCTGTGGTGGTCATACCGGTGAAGCGAATGTGCGGGTCGCTGTGCGTATTCTGAACGATCCGGCAGTACGGACCAAACTCAAGGAGCAGGGGATCGTCATTCCAGACGACACCGTGTTTGTGGCCGCCCTGCACGACACTACCACCGACGACATCACCATCTTCGATAAGCACATGATCCCGGCCAGCCATGCCGACGATCTCAAGCGGTTAGAGGCCGACCTGGCTGCCGCCGGTCGCCTGGCACGTGCCGAGCGTGCAGCCCTGCTCAAGATTGATCGCAAGGCCGACATTGATCGGCAAGTGCGTCAGCGCAGCAAAGACTGGTCGCAGGTACGACCCGAATGGGGATTGGCCGGCTGTGCAGCATTTATTGCCGCACCACGGGATCGCACTGCCGGGATCAAACTCGATGGCCGTTCCTTCCTTCACTCGTACACCTGGCAGCAAGACAGCGACTTCAGCGTCCTGGAGCTGATCATGACGGCACCGATGATTGTGGCCAGTTGGATCAACCTCCAGTACTACGGCTCGACCGTCGATAACCGGTTGTTCGGCAGTGGCAACAAAACGTTACACAACGTTGTCGGCACACTCGGCGTACTTGAGGGCAATGCCGGTGACTTACGGGTTGGATTACCCTGGCAGTCAGTGCACGACGGAGAAAATTATGTCCACGAACCGATGCGGCTCCACGTGCTGATTGAAGCCCCCATCCCGGCGATGACAGCCATCATCGCCAAACACGAGCAGGTGCGGCAACTGCTCGATAACGGCTGGCTCTACCTGTTTGCCCTTGATGATCGGGGAGTCGTCACCCACAAGTACGCCGGCAATCTTCAGTGGGAACCGGTATAGTGCTCTATCCGGCGCACGGTATGCAGCGAGCAATACTACCTCGTAGCCGAAACTGTGCGTCATCACACCAGAACATACCGCCTGCCTGACTCCACAGCTTCTCACGCTCCTACGGTAGCAGCGTGAGGAGCTGTCAGTCGTTGATGATACAGAATTGGCACTGTTGCACGATGGCTACGAAAACACAGCTCCCGCAGTTGCAAGAACACACCGCGTATTATCAAATCTGGTGGAATAGCGTTCCTGAGACGCGATCCAACGATCCCCCTGGCACCATACCTGAGCGCGGATACGCCGAACCAGCATTCCCCTTGCGCACGCGATAGCATCACGTTTCGGAGAGGATACCGTTACCAGACTGGATTGCCCGTGTCGCGTGATATGGAGTGCGGCAGCGTGGCTGCCGCAGCAGTCGCGCTCCCGATCCGGCACGAGTTGCAGCGGCCTCCCTTGCCGGTACGTGACCCTGGTAACGGGGAAGCATCAACGCGGGCTGGAATTCCGCCTCAGATCGAACTGCACCGGTGCATCGCTGAAAATCCAGCGCAGGGGCTGAGTATTGATAGCCGCAGTGATAAGGCCCAGAATTGGTCAGGATTTTGGTATAAGGAGATGGTTCCACCAACTGTTGCCCCCCCCGCCAGGCCACAAACAGAACAAAGTAGCCCAGGCTCTTGCCTGAGCTACCCAAATATACACAGGAATACCCCACTTTCCCTACCTAATCTACTTCCTATCCCCCTATCCCCTATTTCCTATCTCCTATCTCCTATCTCCTACTTCCTCCTCCCCACCAACCTACTCTCCCACCGGCAACTGCACAATAAACGTACTCCCGCGCCCTACTTCACTCTCTAACGCAATGCTGCCACCGTGCGCTTCGATAGCAAGCCGACAGAAATAGAGACCCAACCCGGTACCACGGCGCCGATCATGTTCGCGAGCCTGATAGAAGCGCTCAAAGATATGATGTTGCGCTTCGGGTGGTATCCCATAACCGGTATCACTGACCCGAATCTCAACCGTATGACCATCGTTGATGAGCTGAGCCATGATCCTGACTTCACCACCTGCTGGTGTAAACTTGATCGCATTCGAGACCAGATTGGCAATCACCCGCTCAATGAGATGGCTATCCAGCACAATTGTCGGCAACTCTACCGGTATTTCCACCCGTACTGTCGGTTGATCGGGATGCGCCAGTTGTCGGAACGGTTCACACACCGTCTTAATCAGAGTAACCAGATTGGTCGGCTGTAATTGCAAAGCCCAGCTACTGGTCTCCAGACGCGCCGTATCAAGCACGGTATCGATAAGGCCAAGCAGATAATTGGAACTTTCCCGGGCAACTTCCAGCAACTCCTGGCGAGCACCGGCATCAAACCCCTGTCGCTCAAGTGCTTTCAGACTAATCAGCAGCGTATGCAGCGGTGCCCGCATATCGTGTACGACCATGCGCGTTTGATCCTCGTGGTTCCGTAAACGCTCGCTCAGAGAGCGGTTGGCCAGGGCGAGCGTGATATGTTGGCGTGCCGCAAAATCGAGTGCCTGGTTAGCAATCTGCAAGAGGATGCTGGATGGTGGAGGTTGGAGTCGCAGGAGTGCAGCGCGCTGCATCATTGGAATGGCCCCATCGAGCAATTCACCAATTGCCAGCAAATCTTCTGGCGCACAACTCCAATGTGCATCGTGCAACTGCAAATCGGCATCGCCTTCGAGTGGTTCCATCGGGATCGCGGCCAATGCGTAACCATAGCGTGGTCCTAAACCGATAAGCGCCACCCCTTTGCCGCGCGTAACCAGATTGCTGCGCTGAACCGGTAGATGGATATCCTGGAGTGCCAGATCTGCCCAATGACCACCACCGGCACCTGCCACTAACACCGAACCGCCTTCGCTCAGTGTGGCATAGCTTAATGCCTGTGCCAGTTGAATAAGAGCCGCTGGGGTATAGCCGCCTGCTACCCCCATCCGAAGACAGGCGCGTAGCTCCAGAATATCTGGCGTCGTCTTCTCTGCCTGCCTTCCACCAAGTTCACGTTGATTGCGCCCCCCCACGGTTCGTTCCTTCCTCGCTGCGTAGTCTGGCCTGAACTACCCTATTACGAGGCTGTTAAGCATCTGATTAAAGAGATCGAGTTGACGGTCGAAATTCTCCTCTGGTGCTTCAAACATGACCAGGTATGTCCAGCCGGTATTTGGACTGGTGACCACGATTGCGACCACATAACTGTTGCCACCCCGCTGATTGGGGTAGACATACTCGATCTTCAGACCGTCGATGCCGGCAGCACGAAAATCGGTTGTATCGACACGTAACTCACCATTTTGCTCGACCAGCCGTTTAAGTTCTTCCATCAGGGTACGGGTAGCGACAGCCGGGTCGCTGTCTATAAACTTATATACATCCACAACAACGTATACACCGTCATCGTTTTCGCGGTGTGAGAAGATGATACGATCATCACCAGTATCAAATGCTCGCCACTCCTGCGGGTAGTCGATGGTAAAGCCTAATGTGCCTTCATAGCGTTGGAATCCGGCCTGCGATGTCCCGGGTGTTGGCACAACAACGTTACCCGAATCAACCGGAACACCGGTATTGTCTACAGTGACATCCACGTAATCATAGTGATAATTGCCGGAAATGTCGCGCACGAGAAAGCCCATCACGTAATTCCCGTTGAGTGTGGGGCCGCGTAGCGCCTTCATCGGCGCATCCCCGAAGGTGATGGTCTGACCCTCGAACCGATTCGCCTCCAACCCGCTGCCGGTATCGGTGTACGAGCGATAATAGGCGGTAAAGGTGTCACCTGCGCGCGGGATTAACTCGAACGGCTGTGGCTCTTGCTTGCCGGCAGCCCGGGGAAAGCCCCAGATGCGCACCAGTTGGGCTTCGTTGCCCTGGATTGAAAAGATGAGACCAGCGTTGATCTGCTCTCCGGTTGCCGTTGAGGTGTAGATGCCTTCGACGCCGTAGAACTCTGAACCATACTTGATTGGGCCGAGTAAGACCTCAATCACGTCACTGCCATTGCTCAGATACCAGCTCGTCGCATCCCAGTTCAGACGTATATTATACTCGCCGGCGTCCCAATTTGGAACCTGGTTACCGGGAATCGTTCCAGGTGGATAGATAAAATCAACCAGGATCAGATCGACCGTATCACGACGGTCGTTGGGAATGCCGATGAACTGGAAGACATAAGCAATATCGTTCCCGGCAACTGTCCCGGTGAGACTGGCCGGTTCATTAATACTCACTACCTCTCGATTGATCAGCAAGTCGCTGATGGTTGGCCGCTGGACAACAACATTACCGGCCTGATAGTAAGCGTTCAGAAACTCTTCCCATGCGGTAGCCCGTGGTAATGGCGACGCCCGTTCATAGGCTTCAGCGTAAAGATCGACTAATTGCGGGAAGTAGATCGAAAGACCACCGCTTTCACGATGATAGCGGCCTACGCCATTTGCCAACCGTGCTGATTCAATAGTACGCAAGAGCTGCCCCGCCTGTTCCGTGATAGCACTACTCGCACCTTGCTGAGGGAGAAGGGCGAGAAAATGCGGTAGATCAATAGCATTAAAATCCTCTGAGTAGGCAGGTGCGTAGACGTTGGTGAAAGAGCGAGCCTGGCCGATGGCAGTATAGCTCTGCTCCACATCACGCTGGAGTGTTTGTGCCAGGCCATCGAGTTCCCTGACAATATCATTGATGCGCGTCAGATCGAATGCCGAGAGGGTTACTTCATCGGCACGGCTGTCTCTGAACGAATCTATGTAGGTCTGCACAATAACCGGTGCAATCGCCGCGCCATCCTGAGCCGGATTGGCAACCAGTTGTTCGAGCCAGGCATCCCATGCCCAACCGCTATTCGGCTCCAATTCGGCTGAAGCCACTGCGACTCGCCCATACGGTGCCACCGTTTGTAATACATCAATCTGCGCCATCAGACAGGCATCAAACCCGATCAGCTCGAAACCGCCGATCTGCGTGCGTTCCAGCGCATTTTGCAACGCCGAGCTAATCTCAGGCAAGTTCAACACATCACCATCGGTATCATCGCTAGCAATGCCCAACCACGATGCACCGTGATCCCAGAGAATGATCGCGTAGCGACGCGCCGGATAGGTCTCAATCCCCCAGATCAGGAAGTCGGTCAGTGTCGCCGGATCGCCCATGTTTCGCTCACCAATATCAGCGAGCGCATTTGCCGGATCAGGCTCCATACCACTCTCCACCCGGAAGCGCAGCGATCCATCCCAATTATTGTAACGCTCATCGTCCCACGTTTCCGGCGAGCGAATGCGATCCATTTGGACAACAATATGAACCTGCTCCGTCGATCCTACTCGTGCCATTTCGAGAAAATCGTCAATGGCATCAGCTTCCAGGTTATTATCGCCATCAAGGTAGACGAGAATTGTCCATTCGGCAGCATCAGGTGGTGGCTCGCGAGTGGGCGCGGTTGGCGGTGCCGTGGTGGGCGACGTGTTCACAATATTGCTCCCACCACTGTTATCCGTATTGTTACCACCACCGGCAATTGTTCCACCACGGTTTAGGAACATGACCCCACCGGCCACGGCTGCGGCCAGAATGATACAGGTAAACAATCCACCTATCAGTAACCAGATTGGAAAGCGACGAGGTTGTGGTCGGGGTGGGGCAACAGGTGGTGGGGTGGGTGGTAAGCGAAAACCACCATCAGATGGCGGTGCTGCGGGTGGTGGTTGCGCCGACCAGCCAGGCGCAGCCGGTGGCGTCGCGGGCGGTGGTTGCGCCGACCAGCCAGGCGCAGCCGGTGGCGTCGCGGGCGGTGGTTGCGCCGACCAGCCGGGCGCAGCCGGTGGCGTCGCGGGTGGTGATGAGCCGATCGGCACCGTCGGATCGAGGCCGACAGCTAATTCTTCAAACCGAAAGCTCTCGTCACCGATAGTAAATGTATCGCCGTTGCGTAATATCTGGCGTTGAACAGGTTGACCATTCAGAAAAGTACCGTTGGAACTTCCCAGATCGATCAGAAGATATACACCGCCTTCACGTCGAATCTCGGCATGCCGACGGGATGCACGCTGACTGGCAATGACGACCGTGTTTTCGGGGGCACGACCGAAGGTCATTGGAATGTCACCGAGCGGAATAGAGCGACCCGCAAGGGAGCCGCTTACCGCGACGACACGTGCTGTCATAGGGCTGTTTCTCCGTAACGATACGCAGATACGTTCGCATTGTAGCACGCTATCAATACGTTGGATATAGGAAAAAGGTTACATCTGGTGAATGCCTTCACTTACCGCCAAAGCAATGTTGTGATAGAGCAAATGAAACGGACTGAACACGGCCAGTGCCTTCTCGTGAAGAACCTTGACAGGCCTGCGACATTCCACCTTCTGACCGATCTTTTTCAGTTTCCTATCAGATATACTAGCAACCATGTTCTATTTAGCCGCGAAAGGAGCAAATCCTCGTGCAGCGTAGTGAATTTTCTGTGGCTTCTGCCTATTCTTATGACCGACGCAGTGTTGCGCGTTGGCTCCTCTCGCATGCTGCTCGTTACTGGCCGTTTGTGTTGGGGTTTTATCTCTGTTTCATCACGGCATGGGCCTCCTATTCGGGAGCACAGGCGGTGATTGGGCGTGCTGCTGATGTGCTCAGTGGCACTCCTGACTATGCTGCATTGACTGCGCTGGCGTTGGGAGTGCTGGCGTTGATGATTACCGACAGTATCAGCGCACTGATTGGAAGTCTGTCCGCCGAGAATGTGGCAGCACGGGTCGAAGCTGATGTGCGCCAGGAGTTCTACGAGAGCCTGCTCGCCAAGAGTAAAGCGTTTCATGATCGGCAACGAGCCGGTGATTTGATGGCCCGCGCCACCGACGATACCAATCTGGTGGCCAATATGATCGTGCCCGGCGCAACCCTGATTTCAGAAACGGTGTTAGGGATTGTCGTCCCTCTAACGTTTATCTTCTTTACCGAGCCACGGTTGATGGTTGTGCCACTGATCTTTGTGGTCGGTTATATCATCACGGCGCGCCATTACTTGCGCCGCCTGATGCCGGTGATTCAGCAGCAGCGCGAGCAGTATGGACTGATGAATGCCGGTCTGGAAGAGACCATCAGCGGTATTGAAGTGGTGAAGGCCAGCGCTCGCGAGGCACTCGAACGCTCGAAATACCTCCGCAATGCCCAACGCTTCCGTGATCTATTTGTTGAACAGGGTCGGATCGAGGCCCGCTATTTACCGTTGTTGCTGTTTGGCATTGCCTTGGGTGCTCAATTCTTCCATGCCCTCTGGCTGTACAGTACAGGTGACATCGGTCTGGGGCAGGTGGTCGCGGTCATTGGCTTGATGAATGTGTTGCGTTTTCCAACGTTTATTTCCCTCTTCGCCTTTTCGGTCTTTCAGGCCGGATTGGCCGGTGCGCGACGTATTCTCGCCATCATCAACGCTGAAACCGATCTCGATGAGAACCCGGATGGCTATCGGGCACCGCTGCGTGGCGAAATCACCTTTGAGCATGTCAGCTTCAGTTTTGCTGCCAACCCTGGTGAAGAACCCCATCAGGTGCTCCACGACATCTCGTTCCATATTCCTGCCGGGCAGACAGTCGCCATCGTCGGCCAGACCGGCAGCGGGAAGAGTGCGCTTACCCAACTCGTTAACCGTACCTACGACGCTACTGCCGGACGGGTGTTGATTGACGGGGTTGATGTGCGTGACTGGAATCTCGATGCGCTGCGTTCGCAGATCGGAAAAATCGAGCAGGATATTTTTCTCTTCTCGCGCACTATCGCTGAGAATATTGCGTTCGGCGCACCAGAGGCCACACCGGAGCAAATCGAAGCAGCAGCACGGGCAGCACAGGCCCACGAGTTTATCAGTCGCATGCCGCATGGTTACCAGACAGTGATCGGCGAACGCGGCGTCACTTTGTCTGGTGGTCAGCGCCAGCGCATTGCCCTCGCCCGCGCCTTCCTTGCCAATCCCCGCATTCTCATTCTCGACGATAGCACCAGCGCGATTGATAGCGCGACTGAAGACGAGATTCAACGGGCGATTCGGCAGGCACAACAGGGCCGCACCGTACTGCTGATTACCCATCGCCTGGCCCAGATTCGGTGGGCCGATCAAATCCTTGTCCTCGACGGTGGGCGCCTGGTGGCATCCGGTACTCACGAAGAGCTGTTACGCACATCACCACACTATCGTCGTATCTTTGCGCGCTACGAACATACCGCCACGCTGACCGATCTTGTTCGTTCAACAGAAGGGGCTGCATAGTATGGGTTTTCTGTTTGATGGCCTCGACGCCGAGGGTTACGACCGCAAATACAGTGATCGTGAACTGGTGCGGCGTATTCTGCGCTATTTTCGCCCACAAGCGCCCCGCATCATCACCGCAGCGCTTATGATCAGTGCAACGGCGCTGATCGAGGCGCTGATCCCGATCTTTATCTCGCGCAGTATCGATGAGATACAGACGGCAACATCGCTGGATCGGGTGGGTATCCTGGCCGGTGCACTGGCTCTGATTGCCTGTCTCTCGTGGGTATTTAACCTGATCCGCCAGACGATGTCGGTACGGGCGATTGGTGAAGTGGTACTGGCAATGCGCCGCGATGCTGCCGATGCTGTCCTGGCCCGTGATCTGAGCTTCTACGATGAGTTTCCATCCGGGAAGATTGTCAGTCGGGTCAACTCTGATACCGCTGCGTTCGCACAGGTGATGACGTTGACGATGGATTTGCTCAGCCGGCTCTTGCTGGTCGTGGTGCTAATCGGTTATCTGGCCAGTGTAAGCTGGTCATTGACCCTGATATTGCTGGGACTGGCCCCATTGATCATCAGCGCAGCGCTGGCTTTTCGCGCCATTGCCCGCCGGGTCATCACCGCATCGCGCCGGGTCAATGCTGAAGTCAGCAACCACATTCAAGAGACGGTGAGTGGTATTGGCGTGGCCAAAACTTTTCGCCAGGAGCAAGCCGTCTACGCTGACTTCCTCGATGTGAATCAGAAGAGTCGACGGATCAATCTCCGCACGCGCTATACCTTTAGCAGCATCTTTCCGTTGCTCAATCTGCTGGCCGCAGTTGGGACAGCATTACTGGTCTATCTGGGTGGACAGGCAGTGTATGCCGGTGAACTCACCACCGGGAGCTGGTTCCTGTTCATTCAAGGTCTGCAAAGCTTCTGGTTTCCGCTGACCAGTATCGCTTCGTTCTGGAGCCAGTTTCAGCTCGGTCTGGCAGCCGGCGAGCGGGTCTTTGCCCTGATCGACGCTGAACCGCGAGTAGTGCAGGTTGACCGGCTTGATCCGGGACGTCTCCGTGGCGAGATCAGGTTTAGCGAGGTCGATTTTGCGTACAAGCCGGGTGAACCGGTATTGCGCCAGTTCAACCTGCATATCAAGCCGGGTGAACGGGTAGCACTGGTGGGCCACACCGGTTCGGGCAAGAGTAGCATTGCCAAGCTGATTGCTCGTTTCTACGAATTTCAAGGTGGTCAGATTCAGATCGATGGCTACGATATTCGTCGTCTCGATCTGAATGCCTACCGTAGTCAGCTTGGGATGGTGACCCAAATCCCCTTCTTGTTCGACGGTACGGTGCGCGAGAATATTCGTTACGGACGACCAGATGCTGACGATGAGGCGGTGATGGCTGCTGCACAGCGTGTCGGCAACGGCGACTGGCTGAGTAGCCTGCCAGCCGGACTGGACACACCGGTAGGCGAGCGCGGCAGTGGCCTGAGTATGGGCCAACGACAACTGGTTGCCCTGGCGCGGGTCTTATTGCAAGACCCGGCGATTCTGATCCTCGATGAAGCGACGGCCAGCATTGACCCGCTCACCGAGGCATTGATCCAGGAGGGGCTTGACGAGGCAATGCGCGGACGTACCGCGATCATTATCGCTCACCGGCTAAGCACTGTGCGAGAGGTGGATCGGATCATCGTGCTCCGCCATGGCACCATTCTCGAACAGGGCACCCACGATCAGTTGCTGGCTGCCGGCGGGCATTATGCTGAGCTTTACAACACCTATTTTCGCCATCAGAGCCTCGAATATATTGAGGCCGCCGGGCGGAGGGATGCGGCGTAGTGCCGGTGGGGAGGAAGTAGAAGGTAGGAAATAGGAGATAGGAGATAGGAAATAGAAGTAGGGGCGGGTTCTAAACCCGCCCCTACACAACCCGCCCCTACGGATGGACGTGAATATTCCTGTTTAACATTGCCACACGAGAGACGCGGCAAGCGCGAGGTTGGCGGGATATTAGGTCTTGAGCGGAAGCCATTCAGCTCCACCCTCACCCGCCCCAGCGGGGGCGGGCTATGCATTACCCACATGTCACGCTGCATTAGGCCGGGCAGCAAGCGCTCTCCGTGGCGCAGGCTTCCAGCCTGCGTGCAGGCATTCCTCTCCACTGCTGTCAGGTGCTGACCGTGGCCGATGGTGTGCAGGCACGAACCTGGTACAACAATACGTCTACGCGCAGGTATCGCATACATGCCTGACCGACTCGATGATCGGCACGAGCACATCCAGTACCTCCGTGACCAGGATGGGGAACGGTATGCCACGCGCCGGATGGTGAGCACGGCTGGCGCGGCAGCATGGCTGCCGCACGCCATACTACGCCAATCCGGGCTGGAAGCGGTATCCTTGCCGGTGTGCGGAATGGGAACGAGATACAGCTATTTGTTCGTGCTATGACCATCCGGGGCACCGCTCCACCACGCGCCGGATCGTGAGCACGGCTGGCGCGGCAGCATGGCTGCCGCACGCCAAACTGCGCGACACGCACATGATGCGCGTGTAAGGCAACCCATTCAGCACGTGCTGGCACGGCTGGAGCGGCGCACTGCCACCGTGCCAGTCGTCCACAACAGCACCCATGGCGATCATACCCGCTGATACGCACGTGGTTGACACCAGTTGTGGGTAATGCATAGAGCGGGGCGGGTGAGGGTGGGGGCGTGTCGCATACCACCACTGGATGCAGCACCACCATGACACCCTCGCCACCCTTCACGCTGGCAAAGTACGCAAACCAGTTCGTGCACCTGTGCCGACTCACCAGCAATACGCCGGGAACACACCGACAGCGCACCAGCACGGGTCTGACCACCTGAACGAGGCACAGTGTCGGTCAGGATTTGATACTGCTCGTTTAACTGACCCCTACCAGATTATTCGTCTACCACCAGCGCCGACCGTTCCTGCAATGACTGGAGCGTCCATTGCCCGGCCCGCAACGCCTGAATAGCCTGCACAGCCGCCGCCGCCCCAGAGAGTGTCGTGAGCGTCGGCACGCCGTAGGTGATCGCTGCCCGCCGGATCGCCGCCTCGTCGAAGAAGCTTACTTTGCCGAGCGGGGTGTTGACGATCAGCGCAATTTCGCCATTCTTGATGTAATCGACCGCATTTGGCCGTCCCTCATTCACCTTGTAGATCGGTGTGACCTTCAGGCCGTGCTGTTGAAGGTACGCAGCAGTACCACTGGTTGCCAGCAAATTGAAGCCGAGTGCGGCCAGTTCGCGGGCAATCGGTAGCAATGTCGCCTTATCACGGTCATTGACACTCAAGAAAGCGTTACCGCTCGTCGGCAGGTGGCTACCACAGGCCATCTGGGCTTTGGCGAATGCCTCCCCGAAGGTCGCCCCGCTGCCCATCCCTTCACCGGTCGACTTCATCTCAGGGCCGAGCAGTGTGTCAACGCCACTAAACCGCGACCACGGCAGCACCACCTCTTTGACATGAAAGCGTTGCTCACTGCTGACGTCCAGGCGATAGCGGGGTGAATCAGGCAGGACGGGATGCGTAACATACACCTGATCCTGATCAACCTTAAGCCGGGCACCGGCTGCACACTGCACGGCCAGTTGCACCCACGGCACACCGGTAGCCTTGGCGACGAAGGGCACAGTGCGCGATGCACGCGGATTGACTTCCAGAACGTAGACAACCCCGTCTTTCATCGCGTACTGGATGTTCATCAGCCCGACCACACCCAGCGCCTGCGCCAGCCGTTCCGTGTAATGCCGCATGGTCACGACGTGTTCTTCCGCCACCATGTATGTGGGGATCACACAGGCACTGTCACCGGAATGGACACCGGCCAGCTCAATCTGTTCCATGATGCCGGCAATCACGACCGTATGACCATCACACACGGCATCAACATCCATCTCGAAGGCATCCTCAAGAAAACGGTCGATGAGGACGGGATGTTCCGGCGAGGCAGCGACAGCCTCGCGCATGTAGCGTTCGAGTGCGGCATCGTCGTAGACGATTGCCATTGCCCGTCCGCCGAGCACATAGCTCGGACGTACTACGACCGGATACCCAATCCGACGGGCGACGGTCAATGCCTCTTCCCACGAGGTAGCACTGCCATGCTCAGGTGCGGGAATATTCAACTCCTTTAACAACGCCCCAAAGCGATCCCGATCCTCGGCCAGATCAATCGCTTCGGGTGCGGTACCCCAGATGGGTACACCAACTGCTTCGAGTGCCCGCGCCAGTTTGAGCGGTGTCTGACCACCGAACTGGATGATGACGCCGTCGGGACGTTCAACATCGACTACGTTAAGCACATCCTCCAGCGTGAGCGGCTCGAAATAGAGCCGATCTGCTGTGTCGTAGTCGGTGGAAACGGTCTCCGGGTTGCAGTTGACCATAATGGTCTCATAGCCAAGGGCACGCAGACCAAAGACGGCGTGACTACAACAGTAGTCGAACTCGATCCCCTGGCCGATCCGATTGGGGCCGGAGCCGAGAATGATCACCTTTTTGCGATCAGTCGGTTCGGCCTCGTCTTCACTCTCATACGATGAGTAGAGATAGGGGGTAAAGGCCGGAAATTCAGCAGCGCAGGTATCTACCCGGTGATAGGTAGGCCGGATGCCCAACTCTAGCCGGCGTTGGCGAACAGCCAACTCGGCAGACCAGCGCTGCGGGCCGGCAGGCACGCGCAGGAGATGAGCCAGTTGCGCATCGCTGAATCCCATCCGTTTGGCCTGACGGAGCAGATCGGGCGGGATGGTTGCCAGATCGAACGCCCGCAAACGTCCTTCCAGATTAACAATCTGTTCGAGCTGACGGATAAACCACGGATCGATTTTAGTCAGATTGCTAATTTGCTCAACCGACATCCCACTCTGCAAGGCGTAGCGGATGTAAAACATGCGATCAGGATGCGGGGTAATCAACCGTTCGCGCAGCCGTTCCGGCTCAATCGCATCGCGACCATCTGCTCCCCAGCCGGCACGTCCCTGTTCGAGCGAACGCCAGGCTTTCTGGAACGCTTCAGCGAAGGTACGCCCAATTGCCATCACTTCACCGACCGATTTCATCGACGTGGTGAGGGTCTGATCGGCCTGGGGGAACTTCTCGAACGTAAACCGCGGAATCTTCACCACCACATAGTCGAGGGTCGGTTCAAACGACGCCGGTGTCTCGCGGGTGATGTCATTGGGCAGCTCATCAAGGGTATAGCCAACGGCCAGCTTGGCCGCGATCTTGGCGATGGGGAACCCGGTCGCTTTCGAGGCCAGTGCCGACGAGCGAGACACACGAGGGTTCATCTCAATCACGTAAATACGCCCATCGGTTGGCGACACAGCAAATTGCACATTCGAGCCACCGGTTTCCACACCAACCGCCCGCAGCACCGCCAGCCCCATATCGCGCATGCGCTGATACTCGCGGTCGGTGAGCGTCATCGCCGGCGCAACGGTAATGCTATCACCGGTATGGACACCCATCGGGTCGATGTTCTCAATGGAACAGATGATTACGCCGTTATCGTTCCGGTCGCGCATCACCTCCAGCTCAAACTCTTTCCAGCCCAGCACGCTCTCTTCAACCAAGACCTGTGATACCGGAGAGGCATCGAGTCCGCGTTCAACAATGGTGCGGAACTCCTCCATATTGTAGGCAATGCCACCACCTTCACCACCCAGCGTAAACGATGGGCGAATAATGGCCGGAAAACCGGTTTGCGCCACAATGGCTAACGCTTCCTCAAGCGTGGTCGCCGTCCCTGAACGTGGCACCTGTAACCCAATCTCGATCATTTTGTCCTTGAAGCGTTGCCGATCTTCGGCGATACGTACCGCTTCAACAGAGGCGCCAATCAGTTCTACGCCATACTTCTCCAGGATACCGGCCTCGTGGAGAGCCACTGCCAGATTCAGCGCCGTCTGCCCACCAACAGTAGGCAGAATCGCATCTGGTCGTTCACGGGCGATGATCCGCTCGAGGCTGGGAACAGTTAGAGGTTCAATATACGTTGCATCGGCCAGGCCGGGATCGGTCATGATTGTAGCCGGATTCGAGTTGACCAGGACGACACGATACCCTTCTTCACGTAACGCCTTACAAGCCTGGGTGCCGGAATAGTCGAACTCACAGGCCTGACCAATCACAATTGGGCCAGAGCCGATGATCAGGATGGTATGTAAATCGGTGCGCTTTGGCATCTTCTCTCAAACTCCTCCGCGGTGGACACATGCGCGCGCCCCGGCGACGCTGACTGATTATACAGCAGATCGACGGGTATGGTAGCACAATGGCGAAAAGGGTGACAAAGCAACACAAACATCGTCATCAGACGATCCAGCTTGCGATAATTCATTGTGCGATGTAGCACATGCTTTATTGAGGGGTGCGATTACGTTTCAGAGCAGATACCATTGCCAGACAGGGTTTCCTGTGTCGCAGAGTTTGGAGTGCGGCAGCGTGGCTGCCGCGCCAGCCGTGCTCACGATCAGGCGCGGAACACAGAGGCACTATGCGTACAGAGCAGGTCCATCAGGCTGAACCATCCGTGATGAGCTTGCGCGTGAGCGGTGACGCGGATCGGGGAGCAGTGGTACAGATGTCGGACAAGCGAGAGAATGGTTGTTGGAAGGCTTCTCCAATGACCCGTAAAAATAAATACAGGTAGCACATTGGATTGTGTTCCCTGTATTCCTCATAAGATATGGCGGGCAGGGTGGGATTCGAACCCACGACAGCGTTGCCGCTGTACGGCATTTCCAGTGCCGCGCACTAGACCAACTATGCGACCTGCCCTTTTCGGTGAGACAGACCCTGTTCGAGCGGAGCATTGCAGGTGTATTGATGATTATTGGCTGCCTGATCCGTCGCAGCGGGTCTCATGCATTTCACTTAGATACCATAGCATCCGGTATTTGTCAACTTGTGCGATGTGATGATAGTGCGATAATGGCGCCCCCATCGTACAGGAAACGGGGCGACCACGATATACCTCTGTGCCCGCCGTGCCTCTGTGGTGAACCCATATACGGCAACCACAGGCAAGCATACCAGCCGCTAGTCTACCCGCCGTGCAAGTAATGCATCTACCTTTTCACGGAAGCGATTGAAATCAATCGGCTTGGTCTCGAAATCATCACAACCTGCAACCAACGACCGTATCCGATCTTCATTCATCGCGTATGCCGTGAGGGCCAGGACAGGGATGTGCCTGGTTGCCGGTTGCGACTTAATACGGTGAGTTGCCTGCCAGCCATTGAGCACTGGTAGACCCATATCCATGATGATCAAGTCAGGTTGTTCACTACGTGCCAGGGCAACACCCTGCGCCCCATCAATTGCCAGAATTGGCTGATGTCCCATGAGTTCAACGATACGTGCGATCAAGTCCCGGTTATTGCTATCATCTTCGACGATCAGAATCTTTGCCATAGGTGTACCCGGTAGCACCGTGATAGTAAGGGGATTATCCCGAAATAGTACTATCAGCAGAAGTTGAGCGAGCGTGCGTCAACATGTTGCGAATATGCGTAATAAGCGTCTCTATATCCAATTCAGCCTTATACTGAATAGCATCCGCGCTTGCTGCCAGTTGCTGCCGTTCAGCGGTAGACAAGTCACGCGCAGTCATCAAGATCACCGGAATAGTCTGACCAACCGGATCAGCGCGCAACTGAGCAAGGAATTGCAAACCATCGAGTTTCGGTAACATGTAGTCTAACAGAATTAATCCTGGTGGTCGAGCCAGAGCTGCGGCAAGACCAGCCTCGCCATCAAAGGTTACTTCAACCGACCAGCCAGCAGTGCGTAACGTTCGTTCCAGCAGTTCAGCCAACCTCTGATCGTCTTCAACCAGCAGGATATGGTCAGTAGAGGATGTAGATTGGGGTCGACAATAGCGTTTAACCACCTCCAGGAGCGTTTCAAGTGCGACCGGTTTAACGAGATACTCGGCAATGGGAAAGGTAATACTGCGCCGTGATTGCTCATCGATAGTCAATACAACTATCGGAACGTTGGTTAGTTCAGGATTGTCGCGCAGGCGGGCCAGAACTTCCAGCCCATGGAGATCGGGTAGTTTGAGATCGAGAACAATCAGGTCGGGAACAAGATCGGTTGCCAGACGCAAGCCTTCTGCACCGGTTGTCGCTGTCACAACATACGCCTCACCTGCCGCCATGAGACGCTGAATCATCGTTCCGACTGTCGGATCATCATCAATGACGAGAATGATGGCATTACTCACCGGCATCACCGGTACCGATGCGTCAATGGCAACCGGTTGTTCACTTGTCATTTGAGAAGGCAGTTCATCTAAATCCAATGTAGACGTTGTTAGAGGATCGCCAGGGATTTCAGGAATTTCCATCGTAAAAGTTGAACCAACCCCAACGGCACTCTCCATCGTAATCCGGCCCCCGATAAGCTCACACAACCGCTGGCTCAATGCCAGACCCAGGCCAGTGCCACCGTATTTACGGGTTGGCGAGTCATCGACCTGCGAAAATGCTTTGAATAACTTATCATGCTTGTCAGCCGGAATGCCGATACCGGTATCGGCAACGACAAAACGGAACCAGGTTTGATGATCCTTTTGATACCGGCTGACAGTCAGAGTGACCTCACCGTCTTCGGTAAACTTGGCTGCATTACTTAGCAGATTAATCAGAGCCTGACGCACTTTTGTTGCGTCGCTGTTCAGAATGCCTATGTCCGGCGGACAATGGACATGGAGCCGATTGCGATTCTTCTCGATTTGGGGAATGATCGTATTCACGGCAGATCGCACCAGATCGGCCACATCCGCATACTCGACACTCACCGTCATCCGACCGGCCTCGATCTTCGAGATGTCGAGGATATCATTAATAAGGGCAAGCAGATGCGTACCGGCTGCCCGAATACGCCCAACATCGTGCGCTACTGTATCGTATATCCCTTTGCTCACCAGTTGTTCCAGAAGCTGACTATAGCCAATAATTGCCGTCAATGGGGTACGCAACTCATGGCTCATCGTGGCAAGGAACGTGCTCTTGGCGCGTGATGCCGCCTCGGCAGCGTCACGGGCTTTGATCAATTCTTGTTCGACCCGACGACGCTCCTGAATTTCAGCTTTCAAATTTGCCGTCTGACGGGCAATCTCCGTATTGCGCGTGCGTAACTGATGCATCATGGTGTTGAAGGATTGAGCAACCTGAGCCAGTTCTTGTTCAGGTGGTACAGGTAAGGGGTGTGATAAATCACCACTTCCGATCCGTTCAGCCCCCTGCTGTAACTCCTCCAAAGTGCGAAAAACAAAGCGGTTGAGCAGGTAGTTGACGGCGAGCACCATAACGACGCCAAAGATTATCAGGCTGAATGTAAAGGTAATACCAGCCTGGGTTGACAACTCGGTGGCTTCTGCTTCAGGAATTTCGGCGAATAGCCGCCATGGCGTGCCGGGGATAGCAAGTGCTACCCCAAGCGTCTCCTCACCGAAGAGATTAATGTAAAAGCGTTGCTCGCCATCGGGGGGAAAGCTACGAAATTCAGGGCGCTCACTAATCGATGTATACGAGAGGGCAAGCTGCGGATTAGGATGTGCGATGATGGTGCCATATTCATCGACAATGTACGCATTGCCGGTACGCCCAAATCGAATTGCTGCCACCGTTTCCCAGAGCAAATTTGCCCGCAATCGACTGGCAACGACACCACCATCACTGGCCGGTACTGCCATAATAAGATAGGGTTCGCTATCGGCAGTGATGTAGAGAGGGCCAAGATAACTCTTACCGCTGCGTGCCTCGCGAAACCAGTTGGAGAGTGGTATGGTGACGAGGTCAGCCAGCAGTGCGCGATCACGTGTCGCTGAGGCAATAACCTGACCATCTGGATCGACACGAACAATTTCCACCCACGCCGGTATCCGGTTGAGAAGCTCTGGAGCCAGGTCGGGCGACTGGTGGATCTGTTCAGCCGAGAGGGAACCGAGCAGTACCAGCGTATCTTCAACCCGCAGCAAAAAATCATCAATGGTACGCACCGCATTCTGCGCCGCTTCGCGTTGACGTCCCGCCCATCCCTCTTGTTCAATCGACTCGATAAACAGAAAGACACCGTAAGCGGCGATCAGGAGAATTGCCGTTAGCATGAGGCTCGTAAAGAGCACCAGTTTGGCTTGCAAGCTGGTGTTAAAGTGAGTAAACAAGTGATGTAGGCGACGACGCAGGGAGTGCACAGATCACCTCGTAGTGATACTCTCTAATTCTTGCCAGAGTTGATGGCGATAAGAGAGGATGTCCGGTGGTAGTTCTTCCAGATATTCGGCGTTCATCAGATCGGTTCCACTGGGAAAGACCCAGGGATGATCACGCAATGCTGGATCGATGAATTGCGACGCAAATTCATTCGCAGTAGCAACAAAGATCTCGTTGGTAATCAGGGCACTCATTTCTGGACGCAAGACAAAATCGATAAACTGCCACGCCAGTGACTTGCGAGTGCTACTGGCCGGTACAACAAATGTATCGATCCAGAGTATGGCCCCTTCTTCCGGCAATACAAACTCAACCGCCGGATTGAGCGACTGTGCTTCCAGTGCATCAAACGCCCAGCCATACACAATCGGATAGGTGCCGTCAGCCAACAATGTTGCGGCATTAGGCATCGTGGGATCGAGGGCAACAATCCGAGGGAGTAGTTCACGAATGCGTTCGGCAGCCTGGTCTAGTACTGCCGGATCGGTCGTACCCAGGGGTTGGCCGATTGATTTGAGGGCAATGGCAAACAAGTCATCTTCTGTCACCCACATGGCAATCTTACCGTCCAAAGACGGATCCCACAGATCGGCCCAGCGCGTCACCGGTCGCTCAAGTAAATCAGGCCGTACCACCAATCCTCCAACCCCCCACTGATAGACAATTGAATGTTTCCCGCCGGGGTCGTAACTCAGATCGCGAAAATTCGCACTGACATAGCGGAATTTGGGAATCTGACGATAATCAATCGGTGCAAGCAGACCATCCTTGATCAGTTGCGGTACAAAAAAACTCCCCATGACCACCAGGTCGTAATCGGCGCCGGCCCGCATTTGCTCGATAGCAGCGGGCTGTTCTTCATAGATACGGTACTCAACCGTAACCCCAGTCTCAGCCTGGAAGGCATCCAGAATCGCCTGCGGCATATAGCCGGCCCAACCCGTAATGACCAATCTGTCTGCTACAGGCGCAGGTGCTGATGTGCTACAGGCAACCAACGTGAGTAACAACAAACATAGTGTTAGTGGTCGTATCATACATTTACGGTTTTGCTGATATGAAGGCTGCGTATATTTCATTATGTATTGCTTGTGTTGTCGGGTCAAGTGACAATTCTATTTCAGCGTTCTGTAAGACATCACCGGATGGAAAAATAGCCGGGTTGTTACGGAGAGCAGGATCAATCAGTGGATAGGCTACTTCGTTACCGGTTGCTACCGCCAGTTCGTTCGTTACAAGTGCACTCATCTCGGGTCGTAACACAAAATCGATAAAGCGTTCGGCCAATGCCCTGTTTGAGCTGGTGGTCGGAATGACAAAGTTGTCAAACCAGAGAATGGTACCCTCAGCAGGTATGATGTATGCGATATTCTCGTTCTGCGCCTGAGCATCAAATGCGTCATACGTCCAACCGAGCGCAACCACGTGCTCGTCAGACAGGAGATAGGGCGTCACAACCTCATCACCTTCCTGGGTCAGGGTTACCCGGTGAGCCAGTTCGGCAGCCCGTTCACGAGCTACAGCAAGTTGGCCGGGATCAGTAGTGTTGATCGAATAGCCAAGCGACTTTAATAACACATTGATGGTATCGCGGGGAATTGGCCAGAGCACGATCTTCCCTGCGAGGTCTGGTTTCCACAGATCGGCCCAGCGTGTGATTGGTTGTTCAACCAGATCGGTACGTACCAGTAAGCCAGTTGTGCCCCACTGATAGACGATTGAATGGCGTCCCCCAGGATCAAAGATCAGATCGCGAAAGCTAGGGCTGATATTGCGGGCATTGGGAATGTTCGCGTAGTTTAAGGGGGCAAGTTTACCGGCAGCAATCAGATCGGGTACTAAGGAATTGACCATGATCATCAAATCGTAGTTAGCACCCTGTTCCAGGGCGATCAATGCCTCTTCGGGTGTGTCGTATCCAATATATTCGACGCTCACTCCAGTCTCAGCACTGAATGCATCAATGATGGCTTGAGGCATATACCCAACCCAACCGGTCACCGTCAGTTTGGGAGGAGTTGAGACCGGGTTGATGATTGCCCCAGGCGAGCACGCCGCGAGCAACAGGCTCGCCATGATAAACAGTATTCGCATAGCGGTATGAACTTTCCCCACGTGACGACTGCATATACATTCGATATATACCGTCCTGGCATTACCACAATGTTACC
>FWWM01000506.1_pt1 | contig 129468 bp, 123 predicted proteins | sample 2228351 | NCBI WGS metagenome assembly FWWM01 (sample SAMEA103939774, study PRJEB20133) | metagenome
GAGCGCGACTACGAAAGCTTGCTGGCGAAAGCCGAGGGTGAGCCGCACTGGCCAGCTCTGGCGCCCGACGACATCCTTTTTGTCAGCTACACCTCCGGCACGACCGGCGTGCCCAAGGGCGTAATGCTGCCCCAGCAGAGCAGTGTCAACTGCATCGTTCATTCGTTGAGTCACTTCGGCTTCGGTCCAGACGACGTTTGGAGTGTTCCAGGATCTTCGGCGTGGGTACTTGTCATGTGTTATGTGTTGGGACTTGGCAACGGGATGACGACCATAGTTCCGGATGGTGGGTTTAATCTCCAGGCCTACCTGCGCGACATCGAACGTTTCCGCGTCACGGTTGGCTTTATGGTGCCCACCGTTTTGCATCGCGCGATTACTGAAATTCGCGCCAATCAGGACTACGATCTGTCCTCGCTGCGCATGATGGTGTACGGTTCGTCGCCCGCCACGCCCAAGTTGATCCGTGATGCGAGGGATATCTTCAAGGGGATCAAGCTGCTGCAGATCTATGGGATGACCGAAACCGCAGCTGGCTGGATCAGCTACCTGACCGATGCCGACCACGAGCATGCGCTGTGCGAGGAGATAGAGCTGCTCAAGTCTGTTGGCCGCATTAGCATGAGCTACGACTGCTCGATTCGCGACGAGTCGGGCCAGCCGGTGCCGATCGGCCAATCCGGCGAGATCTGGCTGCGCGGCAATACCATGATGAAGGGTTACCGCAACCTGCCCGAGGCTACGGCGGAAGCGATGCCAGACGGCTGGTTGCGCACCAACGACATCGGGCGGCTCGACGAGCGCGGTTATCTGTATCTGCTGGATCGGCAGAAGTTCCTGATCATCACCGGCGCGGTGAAAGTGTTTCCGACCACGGTCGAGGCGATTCTGGTCGAGCACCCGGCGGTGGAGGAGGTGGCCGTGGTCGGCGTGCCGCACCCGGAATGGGGCGAGGCGGTAGTCGCTGTGGTCGTCCGAAAACCTTCGCACAGCGATGTGACGGTGCAGGCGCTTATCGATTCTTGTCACGGCAGGCTCAGCCGCCCCGAAACGCCCAAGCATGTGGTGTTTGTCGAAGAACTGCCCAAGACATCCAACGCCAAGCTGAAGAAAGGCGAGTTGAAGAAATGGTTGTCTGGCGGTGCAGTGCCCCTGCCTTGGCAACTCGAAATTGCTTGACCTTGTAGAGCCCCGTCAAGTACCCCCTTGAAAATTACCCCCGTGCATAAAACGTGAAACCCCAGGAGACAAAAATGTTGAAACTACGCAACCCCATGAAATGTTTGGTGGCTACCGCTGTCGTGTGTGTGTCCGCCTTGTTGCCGGCGGCAGCCCAAACCAAGCCGCCGTTGAAGATCGGTGGATGTTTTTCCGTTACTGGCCCAGCGTCCTACGCCGGAGTTGGTGCCATGAAAACCGTCGAGATGTACGTCGAAGCCATCAACGCCGCTGGCGGCATCGATGGCCGCAAAGTCGAGTTCCGCGGCTACGATGACGAATCGGATGCATCGCGCGCCAATACGCTGGTCAAGCGTCTGATCGAGAATGACAAGGTTCACGTCATCATCGGCTGCTCACTGACGGGCCCGACGATGTCGGCCATCCCGCTGGTGGAGCGGGCGGGTATTCCCATGGTTTCGTTGGGTGCGGGTTCTGCGATTGTTGAGCCGGTCAAGAAATTTGTATTCAAGACGATCCATACCGATGCGATGGTGGTGAGTCGCCTGTACGACCACATGCTGGGTCGAGGCATCAAGAGCATCGGCGTCATTGCCGGCAGCGATGCGTTCGGTCGATCCTGTCTCTCAGCCGCGCAGAAATTGGCACCGGAAAAAGGGGTCAAGATTCTGCGCGATGAATCTTATAACCCAAAAGATACGGATATGACCGTGCAACTGACCAAACTGCGCCAGGAGCCGGGTTTGCAGGCGGTCTTGAATTGTGGCTTCGGCGAGCCGGCGATCATTGCCACCAAGAACTACAAGCAACTCGGCATCACCGTGCCGCACTACGGAACCCATGGCCTTGCGTCGAACGATTTTGTCAGATTGGCGGGCGGTGCGGCGGAAGACATGATCATGGCAAATGTATCCCTCCTGGTATGGGATCAATTGCCCACCAGCGACCCCCAGCAACCGGTGGTGCAGGCTTATGTAAAGGCCTACCGCGCCAAATTCAACGAAGACCCTTCCTTCTTTGCGGGTACTGCACATGACGCGTTCTTCGCCATCCGGGAGGCGGTGCGGCGCAGTGGCAGTATCGAGTCCGCCAAAATTCGCGATGCCATCGAAAAAGGCAACGACTTTGTGGGTGTGACAGGGCATTTCCGGATGAACGAGACCGACCACGTTGGCTTGACCCCCGACTCCTTGCGGATCGTGCAGGTCAAGAATGGTCGATGGAAACTCGTTGAAAAGGAGTGATTATGGACGCCGCATTCATTCAGTTTCTCTTTGCCGGTCTGACCGAGGGCGCACGCTATGCACTGGTGGCTCTCGGTTTCATGCTCGTCTACAACGCAAGCGGGGCACTTAACTTTTCTCAAGGGGAGTCGGTCATGCTTGGTGGCATGACTACCGCTGTTCTGATGCAGGCTGGAATCCCGCTGGTGCCCGCCATGGCCGCCGCCATTGCGGTCACGCTGGCGGTGGCTTTGCTGCTGCAAAAGTTGTTTTCACGGACTTTGGAGCGGTCGGGTCTGCTTGCGGTCATCATCATGACGGTGGCGTTCGGAATGGTCGTGCGCGGCGTGGTGCATGTCTTTTGGGGTACACAGACGCGCTCGGTTCCGGCCTTCAGTGGCAATGATCCCTTGATGATCGGGGGGGCGACCATCCTGCCGCAGGCCTTGTGGGTGATCGGGATCACAGTTGTGGTGCTGTTGATTCTGGGGTGGTTTTTTCGCTACAGCCGGGCTGGGCGTGGATTTGTGGCAGCGTCGCTCGATCCGGAGACTGCCCAGCTCATGGGGATTAATGTGCGCGGTGTGTTGATGCTGGCCTTTGCCTTCGCCGCTGCCCTTGGCGCGGTCGGTGGCATCGTGACGGCGCCAATTACCTATACCTACTATGACGTTGGTGTGATGGTCGGCCTCAAGGCGGTCATCGCGGCCATCATAGGCGGCATGGGCAGTCCACTCGGTGCCGTCCTCGGCGGCTTGCTGATTGGCCTGGGTGAGTCGATGACGGCGGGCTACCTGTCGTCAGCATACAAGGATGCGGTCCCCTTCTTGATGATCACCTTGCTGTTTCTCGTCAAACCGAACGGTTTGCTTGGAAAAGCGCCGATTGAAAGAGTTTAGAGATGAATCACGATGAATGAGCTTTTAATTAAACCGTCCGGCGTAGTCGCAGCTCCAATCAAGAGCGTGATCGGCCAAAGGGTATTTGCACGCTACGCGCTGTTATTTATTTTCGTCTTGGCCTTGGCCTTGGCGCCTATCCTTATTTCCAATTCTTTTTATATTGCCGTCGCCAATCTGGTGATGATCAACGCAGTGGTTGCCATTTCCATGACACTGTTGCTCGGCACGACCGGGCAGCTCAGCCTGGGTCACGCCGGTTTCTTTGCGTTCGGTGCCTATGTCTCGACCTACCTTGGTGGCCCGCAAGGGCTACCCACGCTGCTGGCGCTGGCGCTGGCGGTGCTTGGAACGGCAGTGCTTGGTTGGTGTGTTGCGCGTTTGTTCCTGCGCTTGTCAGGCTACTATCTTGCCGTGGCGACGCTCGGCATCGGCATGATGTTGAGTATTGTGTTGCGCAACGAGCAGCATCTGACCGGAGGGCCCGATGGTATGTCGGTCGTGCCGTTTGGCGTTTTGGGCTTTTCACTGCAAGGTGAGGTGGTATGGTATTTCGTGTTGTTGTTCGTGCTGGTGCTCGCCACTGTCGGGTCCTACAACCTGCTTCGTTCACCTGCTGGTCGCGCCCTTCGTACGCTGCATGATGCCGAGATCGCCGCGACTTCCGTCGGTGTTGATGTACGCGGCTACAAGGTGCGGGTTTTCGTGTTGTCGACCGCGTTGACCGGATTGATGGGGGCCTTGTACGCCCATTATGCGGGCTTTATCACCCCTGCTTCGGCCTCGTTCACGCACTCGGTTCAATTCGTGATGATGGCGGTCATCGGCGGCATTGGGTCGGTTGCCGGGGCCGTGTTGGGTGCTGTCATTGTCACTTTGCTACCCAACTTATTGGCGGGGGCGGCCGAATATGAGGTTCTTGTTGTCGGCCTGATCCTGCTGTCCACTGTGCTGCTCTTGCCGCGTGGCATGGTGCCGACATTGACGGCCTGGTATCGCGGTCGAAAGGGGAGGAAGGCTTCATGAGTACGCATTTAGACGTTGCCGCGTTGGCTACTGGTCGCAGCGTGAACGATATCGTGCGTGTGCAAGGGCTGCATAAACACTTTGGGGGCCCCGCCGTGCTGGAGGACGTTTCGTTCTCGTTGTGCGCCGGGCAGGTGCATTCGGTGATTGGTCCCAATGGCGCTGGCAAGACGACGCTGTTGAACGTGCTCAGCGGGCTGTATCAGCCCAGCGCCGGCGAAGTGTTCATTGCCGGGCGCAGCTTGGCCAGGCTCCCCCCGCATCACCTGGCCAAGCTGGGCGTGGCCCGGACATTCCAGAACCTGAAGATCGCTCGCAATCTGACGATCGAAGAGAACGTGTTGCTGGGGGCGCATGCGCGCGCGCGTGCGGGAATATGGGCAGGTATTTTTCGGCCTCCCGAGCTGGTGCGGCGAGACAGTGATCTGAGCGTGCGAGCACGGGAGTTGCTGCAGATGGTCGGTGTTGAGGTTGACCCTCAAACCATGCCGGACGCACTCTCATATGGTGCGCTCAAACGGCTGGAAATTGCGCGCGCGCTGATGGCGGAGCCACGGCTTCTTCTGCTCGATGAGCCGGCCGCCGGGCTGAACCAGCGCGAAACGGTCGAGATCGGTCAGTTGATCAAGCGCCTGACTGAGCACAATATCACGGTCGTGTTGATTGAGCATGACATGAAACTTGTGATGGGGATCTCCGATCAAGTCATTGTTTTGAACTACGGGCGAAAGATTGCACAAGGTACACCGGATTTTGTCGTTCGCGATCCGGAAGTTGTCAAAGCCTATCTCGGCACGAATCATTGAAAATCATGTTAAACAACGGATCAGCACTACATCCCGCTCGCTCGGCAACCGGCAAGCCGCTTCTGCGCGTCAATGAACTCAACACCTTTTACGGACATATTCATTGTCTTCGAGATATTTCAATCGAGGTCATGGAAGGCGCCCTGGTCGCGCTGGTGGGTAGCAACGGTGCTGGAAAAACCACCCTGTTGCGCACGATTTCCGGTCTCCAGCCAGCAGCGGGCGGTAGCATCGAACTGGCGGGGGAGAATATCGTTGACATGGCGGCGCACCGTCGGGTGGCGCACGGCATGGCGCACTGCCCGGAGGGGCGTCGGGTTTTCGGTGAGTTGTCAGTGGAGGCTAATATTCGTCTTGGTGGGTACCTGCGCCCTCGGGTAGAAGTTGAACGTGAATTAGAGCGCATCTATGACCTTTTTCCTGCCTTGGTCGCGAAGAAGGTGCAAGCGTCCGGTCTCCTGTCCGGTGGGCAGCAGCAAATGCTCGCGATTGCGCGGGCCTTGATGAGCAAGCCGCGCTTGCTCCTGCTTGATGAGCCCTCAATGGGACTGGCGCCGCTGATTGTGGAAGAGGTATTCTCTGTCATCAAACGGTTGCGGCGGGAGGGTATGACGATCCTGTTGGTTGAGCAGAATGCGCACGTGGCGCTGCCGATGGCGGACTGGGCTTACGTCATTGAGACGGGGCGTATCGTGCGCGCCGGTGAGGGCGAGAGCCTGATGCAGGATCCCGCAGTGCGGGAAGCCTACTTCGGTTTGGGCGAATCACTGTCTGCTCTCGCATGACGCATGGCCAACAGAGGAAGGATTGAACATGAATACGACCATGCACATTGAAACAACTTTATCTGGAAATCAGGGATCTTTTGTGAGTAATGCCAAGTCAATGACCTTCATCGCGCGAACCGGAGATGTGGAACCTGGTTGCGCATTGCAAGTTAATCTCGGGGGGCGTGCACCGCTGGCGCTGGTGCGCCTCGCCGATGAGTTCTTCGTGATCGATGACACCTGCACGCACGGCGCAGCGTCTTTGTCGGAGGGGGACATCATCGATGGTGAAATCGAATGTCCTTTTCACAGTGGGTGCTTTGATATCCGCACCGGTGCCGTCACGGCATCTCCGTGCACCAGGGCCCTGACGGTCTATCCGGTCAAGGTGGAAGACGACCAAGTTTTCGCGGCGCTCGATGCCGGCACCTGCACCGATATCCCGGTCTGAATGTTTTTATTATTGTGGACAACCTGCTCCCTCAAAATTTATCGCGTAGGCCTAGACTCTGATGCCCTTGAAATGTTTTGCCGGAAAGTATTTTTATGATTGAACAACATCCCGATCCGCAGGCGCTCGCCGAAGAAGTCTGTGCTGCCATGTGGTCTCGCGACTGCGCCAGCAATGCACTGGCTATGCAAATACTCGGCGTCAAGCCCGGCTACGCCATGATGTCGATGCTTGTGCGTGCGGACATGGTCAATGGTCACCATACCTGTCACGGTGGCTACATCTTTACCCTAGCCGACAGCACCTTTGCCTATGCCTGCAACAGTCACAATCAGAACGCGGTGGCTTCTGCCTGTCACATCGACTTTCTAGCGCCAGCCAAGGAAGGCGACATCCTGGAGGCCGAAGCCGTCGAGCGATCGCTGTCCGGTCGCACCGGTGTCTATGACGTCACGGTACGCACGCGTGGCGGGAAAACCATTGCGCTGTTTCGGGGCAAGAGCTACCGTATTAGCGGGGAAGTGATCGTCGGCCTGCAGCAGGCAGAGCACGCTGAATAACTCGTTACAAGGTAAGCCCCGGCTCTGCCGGGGGACTCACACAAGCTCGTCAGTTTGCAGCGGTCGTAGATGCTTCGATTCCGACCAAGGAAAAGGAGTATGGGACGAAAGTGTTCAGAGCCTTGTGCATGCTCGCTGGAATTCCAAATATCACGTGGGGTTTAGCCCCAATACTGTTCGCTTAACCGTTCGGGCTCGGAATTTGTCAATGACTTTGAGACACCGGAATGCATTAATTTAGTGTGCAATCGAGTGGTTTTTTGCTGAAATCGGACTCCTTTTTAGGTGGGTTAATCCAGGCCGCGACAGGCAGCTTTGGAGGTTGAGGACAGTTGCGCTTGAATCGTTTGGGGTGTGCCGCGAAAGCGGCATCCAAGGTGTCGACTCGTTGCTTGAACAAGGCTTGAGCCTGGCCGTGGTGGACCGCCGCAGGGGTCATGTAGCCGATGCCGGAATGGCGATGGCTGTCGTTGTACCAGGGGAAGAACTGCTGACAGTGGGCGCGCGCGTCTTCGATGCAGCCAAGCGCAGCGGGAAGTCGGGACGGTACTTGAACGTTTTGAACTGCGCCTCGGAGAATGGGTTGTCGTCGCTGACATAGGGTCGGCTGTGTGACTTGGCCACCTCCAGATCAACCAGCAACTCAGCCACGGTCTTGGAGCGCATGCTGGTGCCGCGGTCTGCATGCAGCGTGAGCGTACCAGGGGCAACGTTCTGCTTTGCCACGGTATCGGCGATCAACTGCTCGGCCAGCTGCGCGCTCTCGCGAGGCGCGATCATCCAGCCCACGACATAGCGGCTGAAGATATCCAGGATCACGTACAGGTGAAAGTAGGTCCACTTGACCGGGCCTTTGACCTTGGTGATGTCCCAGCTCCAGACCTCGTTGGGCCCCGTGGCCAGCAGTTCGGGTTTGGTGTAGACGGGATGGGTGCGTTGACTGCGCCGTTCGCGGGTTTGACCGTCTCCAGCGAGCAGACGGTACATGGTGCGCACCGAGCCCAGATAGGTCCCCTCGTCCAGCAGCGTGGCGTAGATGGTGGGCGGCGCGCAGTCGGCAAAGCGCTCGCTACACAGGACATCCTTGAGCGCCTGGCGCTCAGCGTCGCTCAAGGCCAGCGGTGGCGCCGGCCGTGGCGAACGCGTCACCGGCAAGGGGCACAAGTGGCGCCGACGCGCATCGTCGCGGTAGACCCCGGTGCGATGCACGCGCAGGGCGGCACAGGCCCGCGCCATCCCCACATCGTGCGCCAGAACATTGACCGCATCCATCAGGACGCCCCTTGCGGCTTTTCGTCCGTGAGCAGCCCCAGCAGCGAACAAACTTTTTTTTGGACATCGATGATGGTGTGGGCCTGGGCGAGTTGACGACGCAGCCGGTCGTTCTCTCGCGTGAGTTGCGCCATGCCTTGCGTCTGGGCAAGTAATGGGTTGACCTTGGGCCCGCGCTTTTGCGGTTCAAGAGCTGACCGCTGGGCAATCGCGCGCTGCTTGCGCCAGGTTGCCAGGAGGGAGGAGTAAATGCCCCCGCGGCGCAACAGGGCACCGATATCACCGGGAGCCTTACAGGCATCGGCAGCGTTCAGAATGCGCGCACGCTCGGCACAGGTGAACTGGCGCCGACGCGCAACAGCCGCCACCTCGGGATTGGGCGGCGCGATGGGTGAAGCGTTTGCAGTCGCCCTACGGGCTCCTTCCAACGCGTCACCCATCGCATGAGCGGCATTTGTGGCCATCTGGCCCTTGGTTTCTTTTGACATGATCGAATCCTACTTTTCTACTCTAATTAGTCGAGGGTAGGTGTCTCAGGTCATATTGGCACGGGGGGGCTGAGCTTGTCGAAGCCTGTTTGCACTGTGACGGCCCTTCGACAAGCTCAGGGCGAACGGGGTTGTAGCGCTTAAATGAACAGCATTGGGTTTAGCCCGAAAGGGCGAAATAAGGCAATATTTGGAGCGGCGCGTAAGCACTCTCCGCAATACCGAGTCCATGTCGGAGCAGGAGCGCGCCTGGTACCAGGCGATTGTCGATCAGTCCGTAGACTCCACCTTCATGAAACGCTACGGCACACCCGACGAACAGGCGGTGGCCATTTTGTTTCTGGCTTCGGACGAGGCCAGCTACATCACTGGCGTGACGCTGCCGGTGGCCGGCGGTGACCTCGGCTGACGCCGTCAGTCAGTGCCGGTCGCCGCAGGCCTGGCGGGCCAGCATGCCTGCCAGCGGCGAAAGGTCGGTCAGGTGGTCGAGTCGGGCCACCAGATCGATCAACTCGTCGCCTTCGGCAGGGGTGAGCACGGACTTGACCAGCCGGCGAAACTTTTCCTCCAGGCGCTGCTGCTGCTCCAGCAGGTCGCTGGCCGGGCGCCCGCTGTCGTGGCGCTGGCGCAGCACGGCGCCGCTCTGGGTCTCGATCACCACCTCGCTGAGGGTGAGCTCGGGGCATTGGGGTGCGAGCAAGACCTGCACGCGCTCACGCAGCGCCACCACCTCGGGCGCATACACGGCCTCGTCACTGAACGCGTCCAGTCCGGCGGTGTCGACCCCGGCCAGCGCCATTGCCACGGTATGGCGCAAACTGAACTTGGCCTCCAGCCCGGTGCGCGGCTCGGCGATGTTGCACACGCCCTCACTGGCGGCACTGGCACGCACCGTCACGCGGAGCACGTCATCAGCCCGCAGTGAGTGTTGCAGGCGCAAGTGGCGCGCGGCCTCGATGGCGGCGTGGGTACCGTAGCAGGCGGCGTGGAACTTGAACAGGTTGTGGCGCAGGTGCCAGCCGCCGTGCGGCGCGGCCAGGGCCGCTTCCAGGGATGCTATGCCGCCGTGCGTCGCCACGAAGCCTTGCGGACATTCCATGGCGTCGTCACGGCTGGTGAAACCACGCGCGGCCAACTGGGCTGCCTGCAGTCCGTCGGCACTGGCGCGCCCGGCATGCAGGGGCTTGCACATGGTGCCGAACATCGATTTCAGCCCGGCCGCCATGGTGCTGGCGATGCCCAGCGCGGTCGCGGTGTCATCGGCGTCGAGCTGAAGCAAGCGCGCGCAGGCGGCGGCCGCGCCGAGCGTGCCGAGCGTGGCCGTGGTGTGAAAGCCGTTGGAATACTGGGCGTCGCCGCACGCCAACCCCAGTTGGCACATGGTTTCATAGCCGGCGGCGAAGGCGGTCATGAAGTCGCTTCCGCTGGCGCCGCGCGACTCGGCCAGGGCCAGCAATGCCGGGATCAGGACCACCGAGGGATGGCCGGTGCAGGCCATGTTGACGTCGTCGTAATCGAGCGCGTGCGAGGCCGAGCCATTGATCAACGCCGCCTGCCGGCTGGAGGTCGTCATGGCGTGCCCGACGACGGTGGCCTGGGCGTGGCCTCCCTGTTCACGGGCTTCTTCGGCCAGCATGTGAACCAGCGGCTCACACGCGCCGGCCAGCGTCACCCCGATCCAGTCGAGCAGGCATTGCCGGACCCGCAGGCGCACATCCTCCGGCAGATCGTTGTAGCACAGGGCAGCGCTGCGTGCGGCCAGTTGCCGCGTGATGCCAGAGGTTTGGACGGCGGCCGACGGTGCGGGTTTTGTGGTCGTGGTCACGCTCATTTCAGCGCCCCTTCCAGACCGGTTTGCGCTTTTCCCGGAAAGACTGCGGGCCTTCCAAGGCGTCTTCACTGAGGTAGACGGCATCGAACGCACGGTTGGAGGCGCGCAGCGCGGCGGTGCGGCCCATCTCGGTGGACAGGCGCACCATTTCCTTGGCCGCGCGCACTGTCAGCGGCGCATTGGCCATGAGCCGGGCCGCCAGTTCCTTGGCGCCCTGCAATGCTTGCCCCTTGGGCATCAGGCGGTTGATGTAGCCGAGTTCGTAGGCGCGCTGCGCTGTCAGCGGGTCGCCGGTCATCGCGACTTCCATCAGGATGCGCTGCGGCAGCATGTGGATGACCGGCGCGGCCCACGGCATGCCGCGCCCGACCTTGGCCTCGGTGATGGCGAATTTGGCGGTTTCGTCCGCCACGCACAGGTCGCACATCTGCGACAGCAGCCAACCGCCCGCATAGGCATAGCCCTGCACGGCGGCGATAACGGGCTTGGTGACCTCGATGTTGTCGCCGAGCACGGCGATGAAGCCCGCTGGCGGGATGCGCAATTGCGTGTCGGCGGCCTCCACCAGGTCCATGCCGGCGCAGAAATTGTCACCGGCCCCGGTGAGGATGGCCACCTGGGCCTGCCCGTCGGCTTCGAAGCGGCGCCAGACCTCGAAAAATCCTTCGCGCACGGCGCGGTTCAGCGCATTGCGGCGTTCGGGGCGGTTGATGGTAATGACGGCGATGCCGTCGTTCACCTCGTAGAGAAGTTCCTTGTTCATGGGGGCAATCTCCTGGTCAAGTTGTTGTGCAGTTTTTTGTGGCCGCGTGCTGCCGCGAGCGGTGGGTTTGAGTCATTTGTCGGGCTTGACTCGCTGCCATTTCGCGCGGTTCCGGTCCCGCACGGTAGCCGAGCGCACGCGAAATGTTTGCGGCGAGTTCCATCACCAGGCGCTGCAGGTCAGCGGCCGCGGCGCGACCGCGCTCGATAGGCGCGGCGATGATCAGCGCCGCGTTCACGCGGCCGCCGGGCTCGAAAATCGGGGCTGAAAAACCGGCCACATCCGGTGTGACTTCCCCGATCGTGACGGCCACGCCGGTCTGTCGAACCTGCTCGATGATGCGCGTCAGTTGCTTTCGGTCGGTGACGGAGCGCGGGGTCATTGCACGCAGGTCGGTGCTTTGCAGATATTCGCCGCGCCATGCCTCGTCCTGGAACGCGAGTAACACGCGCCCGGCGGACGAGGCAAACAGCGGTCGTGTCGTTCCGGCCGGTACGGCGTATCGAATCGTTCTCGTGCTCTCGATGATTGGGCTGTAGATGAGCTGACCCGCAGCGCGGTTTATCTTGGCGATCGATGCCGTCTCGCCGGATCTCGCCACCGCTTCGCGCAGGAACGGCATGGCCACGACGTCGAGCGAGCTGGCCGAAACCAGCGAAGCCCCAAGAGAGAACGATTCGGGGCCCAATCGATACACCGCGTCGCTGCGTTGCAGGTAGCCATGCGCAGTGAGGCCTCGCAACAGCGAGAGCACGCTGGTTTTCGGTGCATTCATCGACACGCACAGCGGAGCAAGGGCCATGCCAAGGGGCTGGTCGGCCAGCAGCTGCAGCAGTTGCAGCACGCGTGTAAGCGACATCGGCACACCGTCTACCCGGTGTGCGGCACCCGTTCGTTCCTGCCGGGCGGCTATTGGATTACTCATTGGGTCAACGCTTCCCGTTCGTTCTGATATCAGAATATTTGTTTGAATATAAGAATAACGTTAGGATGCACAACCGTCAATCGGGTTTTCCTGGCAGCGCATCGTGGAGGAAGCCCCGACTTGACCGGAGGAGACACAGATGACGAACAAACAAGACCAGGCGGCACTTGCGGGGCCGCTGGCGGGCGTGCGGGTGATTGACCTCAGCGCGGTGCTGATGGGGCCCTACGCCACCCAGATTTTTGGCGACCATGGCGCGGACGTGATCAAGATTGAATCCCCCGAGGGCGACTCGACCCGCTGGATCGGCCCCGGACGCCATCCCGGCATGGGTCCGCTGTTTCTGCACCTGAACCGCAACAAGCGCAGCGTGGCGCTCGACCTCAAGTCGCCGCAGGGCGCGGCCGCGATGCGGCACCTGATCGAAGGCGCCGATGTCTTTGTCCACAACCTGCGCCCGGCCTCCATCGAACGGCTCGGGCTGGACTACGAGCGTGTGTCGGCGATCAATCCGCGCATCATTTGGTGCGGCGTGTACGGCTATGGCGAGGACGGTCCCTACGCCGGGCGCCCGGCCTATGACGACCTGATCCAGGGCGCTGTCGGCATCGCTGCCCTGCAGCAACGCAGCGGGGCGAGTGAGCCGCGCTACGTGCCGCTGACGATTGCCGACCGCATGGTCGGCCTGCATGCGGCGCACAGCGTGGCCATGGCGCTGTTTGGGCGCGAGCGCACCGGGCGCGGCTGTCGCATCGACGTGCCGATGTTCGAGACCATGGCCAGCGTGGTGCTGTCGGACCACCTATACGGGCACACCTTCGAGCCACCCAGTGGTGACGCTGGCTATGTGCGGCTGTTGTCGCCCGGGCGCCGGCCTTATGAAACCAGCGATGGTTACATCTGCGCGCTGGTCTACAACGACGGTCACTGGCAGCGTTTTCTGCGCGCCATCGAGCGCGACGATTTGCGGGTCGATCCGCGCTTCGCCAACCTGTCCAGCCGCACCCGGCACATCGACGAGGTGTACGGCTTTTTGGGTCAGACGCTGCGCGGGGAAAGCACCGCGCACTGGCTGGCGCTGTTCGAGCAAATCGACGTGCCGGCGGTGCCTTTGAACACCATCGAGTCCCTGCTGGATGACCCGCACCTGGCGGCGGTGGGCTTCTTTCAGCAGGTCGAGCACCCGAGCGAGGGAGCCATGCGCACCTTTGGCGCGCCGGCGCGCTGGGTGGGTTACGACGTCAGCAAGCTGGCGCCCGCGCCGCGACTGGGGGAACACACTGAATCGGTGCTGCGCGAATGCGGCTTTGATGCAAGCGCGCTGGCGTCCTTGCTGGCCAGCGGCGCGGAGGTGTCAGCATGAGCGCCCCGGCATTGACCGTGACCCGGCTGGCCGGCGCGCTGGGCGCGGAGCTCTCCGGGCGCGACCTGTCCCAACCGCTGCGCCCGCATGACCTGGCGGCGCTGCGCAGTGCCTGGTTAGAGCACGGCGTCGTCTTTCTGCGTGATCAGCAGCTCACCTCTGAACAATTCCTGGCCTTCGCCCAGGCCATTGGCACACCGGTTGAATACCCGTTCGTCAGCGGCATTTCGGGCTTTCCGGTCATCATCGAAGTGAAGAAGCTGGCGCACGAAAAAGTCAATTTCGGTGGTGTCTGGCACAGCGATACCGCCTACCTGGCGCAGCCGCCGATGGCCACGGTGCTGCTTGCGCGCGAGGTTCCGCCTTACGGAGGCGACACGCTGTTTGCCAACCAGGTGCTGGCCTATGAGGCCTTGTCGGATGGCATGAAGCGGCTGCTCGATCCCCTGGTGGCGGTCAACACCTCGGCCAAGGCTGATGTGACGCGCACCCGCGAAGACCGCCTGGCCGAATCCGGGCGCGCTGACGCGAACCGCCATTACGAGGCCGAACACCCTGTGGTGCGCACCCATCCGGAAACCGGCCGCAAGGCCTTGTATGTCAACTGCGCCCACACCGCGCGCTTCGTCGGCATGACCGAAGAGGAGAGTGCGCCGCTGCTGCGGTTTTTATTCGAGCACCAGAAGAAGGAAGAGTTCACCTGTCGCTTTCGCTGGCAGGTGGGTTCCCTGGCGCTATGGGACAACCGCTGTACGCACCACTACCCGGTCAACGATTACCACGGCTTTCGCCGGGTCATGCACCGCATCACGCTGGCGGGTGACCGGCCTTGCCGGTAGCTTGGCGCTTGCCGGGGTGTCGGCTGCGGCCTCAACGGCGGCGTGGGGGTGATTCGCTGAGCCCAGAACAAGCGCAGTAGAACCGATCATCCATTAATTTCTTACTGCGTCAAAATCTACACATAAGTTCTAAGATGAAATCAAATTTTCCACCGCGCCAGTCGCTGTGGGAACGTTTCTTCCGCCTCACACATAGAAATTCGGACACTTCCCGCCAGAGCAACGCCCGCACCTTCGGACTCATCAACCTCCGCGTCGCGGCGTTCTGCCGCCCAGACACTTAGCCTCGTGGTAAAGCGTGCCCAACGGAGGCTAAAAACTGCGGGGCCATTGCCCTCAATTGCTCGGCAGATTTCCGCAGCGGCAATAGCAACTTCTTGGTTGCTTTAGCAGGCGTAGTTTCGCCGGATAGCAGATTCAAACTCAAAGCTGCCACACCATTCTCGCCAAACTCAGAGTTCGCCTGTGGCGCGCTTCAGCCGCAGCCCCGCCAGTGCGGCATCAAACAGCGCATTGGCGTGGTTGCTCTGGCTGCCGGTGCGCAAGGTCTCGGCATCGAGCACTTCGGTATGGGTGGACAGGCCGTTGGCATAGCGGTCGCGCGCCACGAGCAGGTTCTCCTCGGCCTGGGCGATGGCCGACTGGGTGACGATGAGGCGCTTGCGGGTCTCTTCCACATCCAGCCAGGTCTGGCGCACCTGCAGGGCGATGATGGAGGCCAGCTCATCGCGTTGCTCCGTCAATGCCGCGGCCTGGCGCTCGACAGCATTGGCGCGGTGGCTGACCACGCCACCGTCGAACAGGCTCCACTTGACCCCCAGGGTGACCATCCATTGCCCCGGGTGTACCTGATAGCGGTTCTCCTGGTAGCCGTAACCGCCGGACAGCGCGACCTGCGGGGCGGTTTCGCCGCGCACGGCGGCGGCCTGGTGGCGCATCGCTTCAATTTGACGCGCCAGTGCCGCCAGCTCGCTGCGCCGGGCCAGTGCCCGCTCGCTCAGGGCGGGGAGCGGCTCTTGCGCCGTCTCGGGCGACAGGTCGTCGAGCGCGACGGGCTGATCCAGCGGCCGCCCCAGCAGGCGGTTGTAGGCGGCGCGCGCCAGATCCAGCCCATTGGCCACCTGCAGATGGCGCTGGCGCGCATCGGCCAGGGCCACCTGCACAGAGAGCAGGTCGCTTTTGGCCACCATGCCCTGCTCGTGCAGGTTGCCCACGTCACGCGCATGGGCCTGCAGGCTGGCGACGTGGCTCTCAGTGACCTTCAGCATGCGGCTGGCGCGCAGCACGTTGACATAGGCATCCGCCACGCGCAGTTTGAGGTTCTGTGCATCGGCGGTTTCGCCCAGCCGCGCCGCATCCATGCCTGCCGTGGCCGCGTCAATGCCGCGCTCAATGCGACCACCGGTGTAGAGCGGAAGCGTCGCCATGGCGCGGTAGGCGGCGCTGTCCTTTTGCGCCAGCGGCATTTGCAGCGACTGGCCAAAAAAATCAACCCTGGCCGCCGGTGCCTTATCGAGGGCGGTATAGCCCGCCTCCAGCGCCAGGTTGGGCAGGCGGGCGGATTTGGCCGCATCCAGCAGGCTGGACGCGGCGGCGGTGCTTTCGCGTGAGGCTTTGAGCCCACGGTCAACGGTCAGTGCAATGTCCCATGCCTGTTGCAGGGACTCGGCGGCGGCGTTGCCGGCAAGCAGCGCAGCGGCCAGAGCCGCCAGCGGCAACAGGCCGCGAATTTTTATCGAGCGGTTCATGGGGTTCCTTTTTTCAGGCTTGCTTCGTTCTGGTCCTTGTAGCGCAGCAGCAGATACAGCAACAGCGGCACAACGATCAGGGTGAGCACGGTGGATGCCAGCGTGCCAAAAATCAGCGAGATTGCCAGCCCGCCGAACACCGGGTCGCTCAGCATCACGGCGCTGCCCAGCACGATGGCCAAAGCGGTGAGCAGGATGGGCCGCAGGCGCACCGCCCCAGCTTCGAGGATGGCCTCGCGCAAGTCCATGCCCTGGCGCCGGTAGTCCAGCACGAAGTCGATGATGAGCAGCGAATTGCGCACCACCACCCCGGCCAGCGCAATGATGCCGATCATGGAGGTGGCGGTGAAGGGCTGGCCCATGAGCCAGTGCCCCGGAAAGATGCCGGCCAGTCCCAGCGGGATCGCCGCCATGGCAACCAGCGGCAGGCTGAACGACTGGTAATAAGCCACCAGCACCAGAAAGATGAAGGTGAGCGCCAGGCCCAGCGCGCCCAGCATGTCGCGGTAGGTGTCCAGCGTCATGCGCAGTTCGCCGTCCCACAGCAGGCGGGGGCCCTCCAGGGTGTCGGGCGCGACCGGGTTCAGGCGCAGGTTGCCGGTGGTGAGGCGGCTGCCATCGGCGAGCAGCAAGCCGTCCAGTCGCCGGTCAAGGTCAAGCACGGCGTACACAGGGGCGGTGGATTCCAGTTCGCCGCCGACGTAGGTGACGCGTTCGCCATCCTTGTGCGAAATCGCCCGGTCGACTGAGCCGGGGACGACTTGCACCACCTCGGACAGCGGCACCCGCTGGCCCTGCCGGTTGGTCACAGACACGCGTGCCAGCAGCGCGGGGTCGATCTGGTGGCGCCGGGGAATCTGCAAGCGGATGGGCACGGGGTTCTTCTCGCCGGCGATGCGGGCCCGACCCATTTCCTCGCCGTCGATCAGGCGACGCAGCGCGACGGCTACTTCGGCCACGCTCAGCCCGGACAGCGCGGCCTTTTCCCGGTCAACCGTCAGGCGGTACTGGTAGACGTCCTGGGCCTCGGAGTCGGTCACCTCCACCATGTCGCGCGTCTGCCGGAAGGCCGCCTTGACCTGCTCGGACAGCGCGCGCAGTTGCTGCAAGTCTTTGCCGTATATCTCGGCCAGGACGGTGGCGCGCACCGGCGGCCCCGGCGGGTCTTCCACCAGTTGCACCGTACTGCCGGGGTAACGCGCGGCCATGGTCTGCAGTGTGGGTCGCATCTCGCGCACGATGTCGATCGAGGTCTTGCCCCGTTCGGCCTTGTTCAGCAGGTTGACGCGGATCTCGGCGACATGGGCCCCCTGCTTGTTGCCGGCGCCACGCAGCAAGCCGTTGAAGTCGATCACGCCGGCCTCGCCGATCCAGCTCTGGTAGTTGCGAACGTAGGCGTTCTCGCGCAGCAGCGCACCGACTTCGCGCGCGAACTGGTCGGTCGTCTCCACCGGCGCGGTCGCGGGCATGTCCAGGGTGATGTTGAAGGTGTTTTTGTCGTCCTTGGGCATCATGGCCAGCTCGACGCCGAACCAGGACTGCGGCCCACCCAAACCGGCCGGGCGCACGAACTGCCAAGCGGGTTGCAGCAACGACAAGGCGATCGCCAGCCCCGCCAACAGAAAAACGAGCCAGCGGCTGCGCGAGCGATCCACCAGCGGCGACATGACAGCGCGGTAGAAGCGATGCAGGCGGTCCTGGGTATCGTGGTCTTCCAGGTCGTGCCCTTCGCCGGGCTTGAGCCAGCGGTTGGCGGCCCAGGGCACCACCGCGTAGGCCACCAGCAGCGAGGCCGCCATGGCGACCGGCACGTTGAAAGCGACGGGGTAGAAATACTGCCCCGGCATACCGCTGACCACCAGCAGCGAGCCGAAAACCAGCATCACCGCCAGCGTCGCCAGGTTGGTGGGGTTGCCGATTTCGTTGGTGGCCTGCACCGTGACCCGGCGTTTGTCCTGCTTGCCAAGACGGCTGTAGTTGCGGTGGATGTTTTCGATCACGACAATCGCGCCATCGACCAGCAGCCCCAGCGACAGGATGAGCGCGAACAGCGAAACGCGGTTGATGGACAGGCCAAAGAGATAGGCAGCGCCCAGGGTCAGGGCCAGGATCAGCGGCACGGTCACGCCCACGATCAGTGCCTCCTTGAGGCCCAGGAACGCGGCAGTCACCAGAAACACGGCCAGCACCGCGATACCCAGGTGCTCGATCAGCCCGGACACGGCGGCATCCGCCTTCTCGCCGTCATTGCGGGTGACGACCAGTTCGACCCCTGCCGGTACGAATTGGGCCTTCATCCGCTCGATGCGCTCCAGCACATCGTTGGCAACAAAGACGGCGTTGCTACCGGCTTTCTTGGCCACGGCCAGCGTGACGGCCGGCATCTCCGCCTGCTGCGTCTTGCCAAAGCGCGCATCGGCCGGGCCAAATGCAAGACGGCTCAGGTGCGTGCGCTCTTGCGGCGGACCGTCGATGACCTGCGCCACATCGCCCAGATAGATGGGGCGCCCGGCATGGCTGCCCACGATCACGCGTTTGAGGTCTTGCGCCGAGCTCAGAAAGCCGTCCAGGAACACCTGGCGGTTTTGGCCCTGTTGCACCACCGTGCCCAGGGGCGCGGCGACATTGCTTGCGCGCAGGGTGGCATGCACCTGGTCCAGCGTGACGCCGAAGGCCTGCAGGCGCTGCGGGTCCAGCTCGATGCGCAGTTCCCGGTCGCGCCCGCCCTTGACGGAAATGGCAGAGACCTTGTCCAGGCTGCGAAGTCCTTCCATCAGGCGGTCGGCCAGACGCTTCAGGGCGTAGTCGTCGTAGATCTCGGAGGCGAGGGTGACCGTGACAATGGGAACGTCGTCCACATCCACGCTGCGAATGAGCGGCTCGCCCGCGCCCGCAGGCAGGCGATCGCGCTGCCCCAGCACCCGGTCGTAGAGTTTGACCAGGGATTTTTCCTTGTCCTGGCCGACCTTGAACTGCACCATCAGCACGCCCATCGAATTCACGGCGGTCGCGTACGTGTGATCAACGCCGGCAATCTGCTTGACGATACCTTCCAGCGGGCGGATCACCAGTTCCTCCACCTCCTCGGCAGAGGCGCCGGGCAGTGTCACCCATACCTGGGCGCCTGGCACCACGATCTGGGGGTTTTCCTCGCGCGGGGTCAGCGTCACGGCCAGCAGCCCCAGCAGGATGCAGGCCAGCATGAAAAGAACCGTCAACTTGGACGTGGCAAAGAGGTTCGCCAGGCGGCCGGCGCTGTTGAGCTTAGGGTCGCTCATCGCGCCTCCTTCGCGGCGGTGATGAGGTCGCCGTCACGAAGCGCGGGCACAGGCGCCGCCACAAAACGTTCGTTGGCTGCCAGGCCGGCACTCACCTCGACCTGGTCGGGCCACTCGCGGGCTATGCGCAGCCAGCGAAAGCGTGCCCGGCCTTCGGCATCCACCACAAAAACGCCGGTGAGCCCGCCGCGCTCGACCAGTGCCCGTCTGGGCACCAGTGGTGCCGCGCTGGTCCCGAGCGGAAAAGCCGCGCGCCCGAACATGCCCGACATCAGTCCCGCCGTTTCGGGCAGGGTGATCTTGACCTGGTAGCTGCGGCTGACGGGATCGCCCGAGCGCACCACCCGGCTCACCGTGCCCTTGAGCGGCGCGGGCACGCCGTCGATGTTGACTTGCACCGGCTGGCCGGCCGCGATGGCAGCGACTTGGCCCTCCGCCACGAAGGTCTCGAACAACAGGCCGCGGCCCGACTCCAGGGTCAGCAGCGGCATGCCGGGCAGGGCGAGGTCGCCCGTTCGTTTGTGGCGCGCCACCACCACGCCGTCCACCGGGCTGGTGATTTCGGCGTAGGCGCGCTGGGCCAGCGCCGTGTCGAGACCGGCGCGCGCCTGGTTACGGGCCTCGCGCGCGGCCTCGAATTTCAGGCGCACCTTGCGCAATTCGTTGTCCGAGACGCTGCCGCGCTCGAACAAACGCTGGAAGCGCTCCAGGTCAATCTGTGCATCGCGCAGCGCCGCCTCTGCCGCGCCGCCCGCCGCCTGGCCCTGGCGAATGCCGCCTTCCACGTCAGCGGCGTCCAGACGGGCCAGCAACTGCCCGCGCCGTACCCGGTCGCCCTCCTGCACCAGGATGTCGCGGATATAGCCGCTCAGCCGCGAGGCGACCTCGACGCGCTGGTCCGACACCACCGAGCCGACCGCCGTGTATTCAAGTGGCCCCCCGGCGGATGCGGTCATGAGCGGCAGGGGGCGGCTTGTCATAGTCGATGCGGCAGGGGCCTCCGGCGCTTTGCCGCAAGCGCTCAGGAGTGCGGCCAGCGCCAGGGGCGCCAGGTAGAGGAGGAGGTTTTTTCTTTTTTTCACAAGAGGGTCTTTCATGATGATGTCGATGTACTGATTTTGGGTTTGCATGCCGATGCCTTGGCGCCAAGGCTGGCCGCGATCAGTTCAGCCAGTTCGAGCGGGCGTCCGTTGCCTGTGGCCGTGGCGATGGCCCGCGCTTCCCGCGTCGCCTGGCGGCACAGATCGAGCGCGGCGTCCTGCAGGGCCGTGCGTGCCTTGGAAGGGGGTATGGCATCGGCTTCCTGTTGCAAAACGTGGCTTGAAACGAGGTATTGGCCGTAACGCCTGGCCGTGCCGGCGAGCGGCTCAGGGTAGCCCGCGAGGGTGGCGCCTGTGGCGCCGGCCGCCTCACCCAGCGGTGCCGCCAGTTGTTGCCGGGTCTGCAACAGCCGCGACGGATCGTGTCGGGCGCCTGGATCCAGGCCCAGCCTAGCCGCCTCCAGTTCCGAGGCCCGATTCACCGCATCGGAAACCAGGGCCAGGACTTGCAGGTCAGCGCAGCGGACCAGCAAGCGGAAGGCCCCGGTGGTCAGGTAGTCACCCGCCAGCACGGTGGCGGCGTTGCCAAGCAGCGCGGACGCGCCGGTTGTCGCGTCAACGTGGGCATGCAACTGCTGCAGGCTGATATGGATCAGGTCCAGCGCCGTGCCGGCGTCGATGCCCGGCTGCCCTGCGTGGAGGCTGCTGGTCACCAGCGCCCGGATCGGCGTATGTTGGTCCGACAACAGCAGGCGCAAGGCGCCGCGGACCGGCACGGCCTCGCAGGTCAGGGTGCTCGCCACGGCGGCGTGGACGCCGGCTATCACGGTCTCGGGGAAGTTCATGGGATGCTTGTCATTCATGGGTTTGCGTTTCTGGCCAGTGAGCCAGTTGTCCGGCCGCTCTGGCGGCACCTTGCCCGCAGCCGGGGCGTTACTCGTCTGTGATCCGTTCATTCGGTTCTTTCCGTGTTTATTCCTTGACCCGCAGGCCGCTGCGGCCAGCCAACGCACCGGCGCAGACGCCGGAGGCCCTGCCGCCAGGAGCGCCGGAGCACCATTGCGCGCGCGCCATGGCGGGCCGGGAATTCACGCCCCACGGCCGCCTCGAAGACCTGGAAGCGCTTGAGATAGGCCTCGATCTCCTGGCGCCGCATGCGCCACGCGCCGATCCGGCCGTACCCGTCCACGAGTTCGGTGAACAGCGCCCGCATGCGCCGCGCCCCCCGGTCTTGCAGCACCTCGTCGGCCCGTTCGGTGGCGATGCGCGCCAGCGCCAGGCTGCGCTCCAGCAGGCGCCGGATGTCCTGGGCACCGTCAATCTCACCCAAGCGCCCGATCTCTCGCAGGGGCCGTCTGGCTTGGGCCGCCAGCAAGCGCCGCAGGTCGGTCGCCAGGGCGTCGGCCAAGCTGCGCTGCACGCGGCTGAAATGCGCCGGATCGTCGGCCAGGGCGCCAGCCCCGTGGCCGCGCAGATCCTCGAAATAAAGCTGGTGGTCGCCGAAATAACCGGTCAGCTGTTTGGACGCAGCCGCTTCGAGGGGTTCTTGCGACACCTCGCGCAGCGCCCGCGCCATTGAGCGCAGCGGTTGTCCGAGCGAGAGCGGAAAACGCGAGAAGCGATAGGCCGCGTTGGCGCCCGGTATCTGCCGGTAGGCCACCAGTTCCATGTACAAGGACGCGTCTTCCTCGCAGGTCTGCCGGGCTTCCTCGAAAATGTCCAGCGGCATGACCGGCAGCCACCGCCGCCCCAGCGGTGGCGAGCGGTCGTAGCCGCCCGCACGCAGGATGCGCACCACCACGTCGGCGCAATTGAACTCGCTGCGATCCCACAGCAGGCGGCCTTGCCCAAACTCATCTTCGATCCGGTGCGCCTCGGCCACCATCGCCGCCTTGCGCTCTGCCGCCACGCCCGCCACCCGCAAGCCCAGCGTCTCGCGGCCGTAGGCCATGCCGTAGGTGTTGGTGTGCACCTGCGACGGCGACGGCGGCTGCACGCCGTACAGGTAATCGGCCAGCGTCACGTGCTGCAGCAGGTTCGGGTCGTGTCCCGGCACGGCCACATAGTTGGCGCTGTAGACGGTGTTGTCGACGCGGATGGCAATGTGCCCGAACGGGTTTTCCAGCACCACGCGCTGCGGTGTTTTGGCGGTCGAATAGGACAGCAGCAGCTCGATGTCGCAGGGCGCCTCGGCCTGGAGCCGCGCCAGCGCCGCTTCGATGTCGGTGACGGCGCTGCCGTGCTCGGCGCCGAAGTCTGGCGTCATACCCGGCGCGGGCAAGGCCGGGTCGAGCGCGAAGCGGGCGATGCGCCCGAGGTCGGCACTGTCGTGAAAGGCACGCTGGGCGTGGCGCATCGCCGCCTGCCGCTGCGGGTCTGCCAGCACGGCGGCCGCCAGCTCGCCCGCCTGCGCCAGGGTGTCGGCCAGCTCGGCCACCCCCAGCCGGACGAACAAGGCGGCGTTTTCGCGCTCATGGCCGCTCACCACATCCAGCAGAATCGTCGGCGTGCCCACGGCAAAGGCCTCGGCCGGCGTCATGCCCCCGGCCTTGGTGATCAACAGGTCGGCCATGCGCATCCAGGCCAGCAGGTCGGCGTGCGGCACCAGGCCGCAGACTTTCAGCGTCACCGGCGCCGGCAGGCGCTTTTGCAGCGCCATCCGCAACACATTCAGCAGCGCCTGCTGCCGCGCGTTGGCGCCGCAGACGGCGATGATCTGCACGGCACCGGCGTGGTGGCGGGACAGGCTCTCCACCACGAGCGTGTAGTCGCCCACCCCCTCCTTGCCGGAGGTGATGAGCACGGTGGGCACCTCCGGGGCCAGACCCAGCGCCGTGAGCGCCATCTCCCGGGTTTTGCCGTCGTCGGCCGCCACGCGCACCGGCATGCCGCTGGTGGTGACCTTGTCGGGCGCCACGCCGGCGGCCAGCCAGCGCGCTTCCAGCTCGGGATGGGCGAGAAAGGTGCGGTCGATCCGTTTCGAGATGCGCGGGAAATAGCCTTCGAAGAAGTCCGTGTGCAGCCAGCCGATGTTCACCTGCGCCAGCAGCCCGCGCTCGCGCAAGGTTCCGAGCACCTGCGCCGATCCGTAATGCGTGGCGAGGATCGCGTCGGGCGCCTGCGCCTCCAGAAAGGCGCGCACCTTGTCTTGCGGGTAGTCGTTGGACAGCCAGGCCAGCGACGGCACCCGCTTGCCGCGCGCCTGCAGGGCGTGGAACAGCGCGTCGAAGCTTTCCGGGAGATTGCCGGCGATGAACCAGTAGAGCCGCTCGTCCACCCAGCGCCAGAGCGGATGCATGAACTCGCGGATGTCCTGCAGGACCACGCGCGCGTCGGGCGCCAGCCGGCCGATCTCCTGCTCGATGGCCTGCGCGGCGCTGATGTGGCCGTGGCCGATGGACGAGTAGAAGATGACGATCTTGCGGGGTTGGGCAGCCCCGGCATCGCCCGCCGCCGGTGCGTCCGCCGCCTTGCGCCGCGCCTGGCAGCGTCGCAGTGCAAGCCATGCCAGCGCAGCCAGCAGGGTGAAGGCGACCGCCAGCGCCAGCGCGATGAGCGGGTCCACGCCCAAAGTCTGCGGTACGCTCATTCCTTGCCCCCGCTGCGCCAGATCGAGAGCAGCAGCCAGATACTGCCGATGACGGCGCCGACGAAGCCGAGCAGGCCGAAGAAGGGCAGCCCCAGCCAAGTGGGGCCGCCGGGCACGGTCATGACGATGGAGGAACCGATGATGAGGGCGGCGACGACGATGCCAACGGTCAGCCGACTGGCGGCGTTGTCGAGCTGGTTGCCGACACGTTTCAAGTGCGTGACATCAATGTGAATTTCCAGCCGCCCGCGCCGCGCGGCGCGCAGCAGCCGGGAGATATCCTGGGGCAGACCTGCCACCAGGGAAAGCGCCTCGCTGACCCCGCGCCAGCCGCGCTGCAGGAGCGCCGTAGGTGCATAACGTGCGCGCAGCGCCTGTTCCAGCAAAGGCATCGCCTCGCCAGCCATGTCGAAGTCGGGGTCGAGCTCGCGGCCCATGCCTTCGAGCGAGATGAAGGCCTTGATCAGCAAGCTCAGATCGGACGGCAATGCCAGCTGATGCTGACGCAAAATGGCCACCAGGTCGGAGAGCATGGCGCCGAGCCGGAGCTGCTTGAGCGCCACGCCATGGTACTGCTGCACAAACGTCTGGATTTCCAGCAGCAGACCGTCCTCATCAATGGCGCCGTTGCCGGTCCAGTCAAGCATCACGTCGGCAACGCGGCGCGGCTCGTGCTTGACCAGCCCCAGCAGCAGACGCATCAACTGGTCACGGCGCTCCTCGGTGAGCCGCCCGACCATGCCGAAGTCGATGAAGGCAATGCGGTTGCAGGGCAGGTAGAACACGTTGCCGGGATGCGGGTCGGCATGGAAGAAGCCGTCCTCGACGATCATTTTCAGCACGGCGTGCGCCCCCCGACGGGCGAGGACCTTGCGGTCGAGGCCGGCCTGGTTGACAGCGGCAAGCTTGCGCCCGGAAATGCCGGCGATGAATTCCTGCACGCACACCCGCTCGCCGGTCCATTGCCAATAGACGCGGGGGATGACGATGATCGGGAGTGCCGCAGGCGGTTCAGGCGTAGATTCGGCAGTGGTATCGCCGGTGGGCTCGTCTTTGTCGGTATAGCCTGAAAAATTCTCCGCGATGCGTTCGGCATTGCGGCATTCGCCGGCAAAATCGAGTTCACGGCGCAGCGACTGGCTAAACTGGCGCACCACTTCCCGCGGGCGAAAGGCGCGCAGTTCCGGACTTTCCCCCTCAGCGAGTTTCGCCAGTCTGGCGAGCCAGCGCAGGTCGGCCTCGATGATCGGCCGGATGCCAGGCCGACGCACCTTGACCACCACCTCGCAGCCGTCTTCGAGGCGGGCGCGGTGCACCTGCGCGACAGAGGCCGCCGCCAGCGGCTCGGGATCGAAGGTGGCGAACACCTCCTCGGGTGGCGCGCCCAGGTCCTCGCAGAGTTGCTGACGGATGTCGGTCCAGGGCGCGGCCGGCGTGCTGTCCTGCAGCTTGCCGAATTCAATGATCCATTCCGGCTCGAACAGGTCGATGCGGGTGGCCAGCACCTGGCCGAGCTTGACAAAGGTCGGCCCCAATTCCTCCAGCGCCCGGAGCACCCGGGCGGGCGGCTCGAGATGCGCCAGTTCCTCCGCTTCGTTCCAGTGCAGCGCCCGCCCGGCCCGCTCCAGCGCATTGGCCAGCCCCATCCGGCGCACCATGTCGCCAAAGCCGTAGCGGATCAGGATCGAGGCGATGTCATGCAGGCGACCGAGGTCGCGCACTGCGGTCATGGCCTGCCACAGCATCAGTCGCCCTTGCCATGGGGATGTTCTACGGCATTGCGTACTTCGGCTCCGAGTGTGCCGGTCTCATTACTTGATTCATGCTGCATGCTGGAAAGTCTCGTGAAGTGCTGATAGAAACAAGCTGCTTTCATGGCTGCGCCCCACATGACAAATGCCAACAACCTCGGTAGCCGCAACGGATATGGCATCGCCAGAGGCACTAGCGCCCCCAAAGTATCGGAACATAAAAGCGCGCCTTCCACGGCCCGCCCACTCATGCGGACAGGCCGTGCTTGCCAAAACCTCTACTTGTTGATGGCGTCTTTGGCTTTCCTGGCCATCTCCGTGATCGCATTCAGTGCCTTGTTGGCGGCATCCCTGGCGGCTTCTGCCGCATGCTGGGCTGCTTCCTTGCCAGACTCAGTTGCTTTTTTGACCGAGTCCTCGGCTTTCTGCGCTGCTTCCCTGGCGGCTTCAGACGCTTGGGTGGCCGCATCCGAGATTTTTTGCAGCGCGTCCCGGATGTCTTGCGTAGTTCTGTCGACGTCCGTAGCCGCGAACTCGGCAAGGCGGCCTGGGGCCGCCTTCAGGTTTGCCTCAAGGCGGGTGCGCAAGCCGGCGACCTTCTCGCCCGCTTGATCGGCGGTGGCGCGCAGGAGCTCATCGGCATCGGCGACGATGCGCTTCATGTCGGCGATCAGTTTGTCTTTGCTCGTGGAGCCGGGCGTGTTGGATTCAGACATGGGATTCCTCTCTATCAGTGATAAAAATAAAAAATAAAAGCGCAACGATCTGAAAAACTATCGGGCAGGCAGCCTGCCCGACAAGGGTTACTTCGTTACGGCATCCTTGACGTTTTTGGCTGTTTCTTTGGTTGCCTCAAGCGCCTTGTCGGCAGCCTCCCGGGTGGCTTCCATGGCTTTCTGTGCGGCTTCCCGCGTGGCTTCGGCCGCTTTCTGCGCCGCCTCCTTGCCCGACTTGGCCGCTTTTTTGGCGGCTTCCCCGGCTTTCTGTGCAGCTTCCTTAGTGGCTACGGCTGCTTTTTTAGCGGCTTCTTCTGCCTTCTGTGCCGCCTCTTTGGTGGCTGCGGTCGCTTTCTTGGTCGCTTCTACGGTCTTCCGCACAGCCTTTTTGGCAGCTTCATCAGCGTCTCGCGCTGCCTGCCGGGCGGCTTCCGCAGTTTTCTGCGAGGCGTCACTGACTGCCTGTTCAGCCTTCTCTGCAGCCCGCTGGGCGGCTTCTGCGGCTTTGCGCGTTGCCTCTTTAGCTTCCTCGGCCGCTTTCTTCGCGCCTTCCTCCGCTTTCTGCAGCACGGACACCTTGGCCGTCTCGCCTGCCTTTGCCGCGGGTTCTCCCGCAGCCTGCGCACTTGCGCCCACCACCAATGCCGACAGGATCAACCATTTTTGCAGTTTCATCGCTTTTTCTCCATGCAGTCATGGAGCAGGGACGTCTGCTCCGCACGTTTGCCCTGGGCCGGGCGTTAATGTGATTTTTCCTCGTTGTTTATGCCAAGACCATTGCGCAGCAAGCTGACGACATGCCGCGCAATGGCCTCGGGGTCTTCGTGCTGTTGCTGGTAGCCCGGCAGGAAGCGCCGCACCGACTGGGTTTCAAAGGGGTAGATCACCAGACCGAACATCGAAACGACAAGCAGGTGGGCGTCATAGACCGGGGCGAGCTCACCGGCGAGCTTGTGCAGTGCGCTGAACAGGTCTCGAAAGACGCAGTCCACCAGGCTTTGCAGGCGTTGCTCATTGCTGTCCAGCAGCACCCATTGCATCAGGCGTCTGAAGTCCTTTTCCCTGGCGAGCATGCGCGTGAAGAGTGCGACGAACGCTTCGAGCCGATCCCAGGGTTTTCCTCCACCTTCCAGAAGGGACTTCAAGGGCCCCACCTTTTCTTCGAAGGCATAGCCGACCGCATCCAGATAGAGCTGCTCTTTGTCCGAAAAGTGGTGGTAGAGGGCGGCAGGCGTCACACCCACGGCAGCCGCGATATCACGCATCGAAACCCCGTCAAATCCGACCGTTGCGAAGAGCGGAACTGACAGCCCGAGGATCTCTTTGCGCGTATGCCTGAAAGCTGGCTTCGCCATTGGATATCACCTGTATTTTGTACGTTACTTAACGAACGTTCATTAAACACCAGTTTTCATTATTCCGCAACGCGTGGGGAACACAAATTGAAGCGATGAATGCGTCGGATGCATTGGTAGTCAACGGATACTGGTGCGAGGCTGCCAGCGATGCGGCAACAACTTGTCAACCTGATCGTCCCGCTGGGTAGACCGCCGTGACAGCACGTCGGGAAGTCCCTGTAGTTGGCCGGACGGATGCTGACTATCGCGACTTCTTGCGTATGAACAGCACCATCACTGCATCGGTCAGGTCATCAAGCGAGGTTCCCTTCTTGGGGTTGAACCACTGTACTGACCGGTTCAGCGCACCGAAGATCAAAAGGCGCGCCAGGGGCACCTCGGCTTGCAGGCAGCCGGCCGATGCCAGTTCCTCGAGCACAGGCGTCCACGCCGCTTCGTAGTCACCTTGCAGCTTCGCGATGACGCTGCGCTGCCGCGTCGTGAGAGAGCGCGACTCGTAGAGCACTGCCTGCATGAAATCGCTGTTCGGTCCCAGCAGCGTGTGGAAATGCGAACGGATCAATTGCCGCAGTGTGGTCGCAGCGTCATGTTTGGCAAGCAACACGATCATCTGGCGCGCCAGCGCGCTGCGCATGCCTTCCTGCATCACTTCACACAACAGCGCATCCTTGCTTTTGAAGTGACAAAACAGTGATCCGGAATGCATGCCGGCGGCTGAGGCGATGGCACGCGTGCTCGTTCCATTAAAGCCGTTGCGTCGAAACAGTTTGGCCGCGGCCTTGACGATATCTTGGCGGCGGTTGCCTTCATTTCGCTCTTGCGGCGTCTTGCGTGGGCGGCCTCGCGGCCGCTTGGCTGCTGGGAAAGTGGGGAGGGAGCGCGCGGCACACATCATCAGCGAACGAGTAGCGACGCCTGCCAATGGTGCCGGTTCGCAAGCTCGGGCCACCCCGAAAACGGCGGCCGGCGGCCTCGACCGTGTTGCGAACCTCGGTCCGGGTGGTCGGTGCCGGGGATGACGGCCATCGGCTCAGTACGACTTCGGCAAGCCCAGCACATGTTCGCCGATGTAGTTGAGCAGCATCTCGTTGTTGATCGGCGCGATTTCCAGCAGGCGGATCATGGGCCACAGCGTGATGATGTCGTAGTCGCGGTCAAAGCCGTAGCCGCCGTGGGTTTGCAACGCGGCCTCGACGGCGGCCACCGCCGCTTGCGAGCCCAGCAGCTTGGCCATGTTGGCATGCGCGCCGGCGTCCTCGCCGGCGTCGAAGCGCTCGGCGGCGGAGTAGGTCATCAGGCGTGCGGCTTCGATCTGTGCCTTGGCCTGCGCCATGCGGTGCTGTAGCGCTTGGTAGGAGCCGATCGGTTTGCCGAAGGGTTTGCGATCATTGGCGTAAGCTACCGCCTTGGCCAGCGCATAGTCACCCAGGCCGATGGCGGCTCCGGCGGCCAGCAGGCGCTCCGAGTTCAGGCCTTCGAACATCAGCTTGGCACCCTTGCCGGCTTCGCCGATCAGCGCGTCGGCGGGCAGCTTGACGTTGTCAAAGAACACCATGTACTGGCGCTCGGCAGTTTCGACCTGGATGTTGAGTTGCGTCAGCCCAATGCCGGGCGTTTTCATGTCGAGCACGAACAGCGAGATGCCGTCGGTGCGGTGCTTTACCTCGCTGGCCTTGGTGGTGCGGGCGATCACCAGCATGTAGTCGGCATCGCGCGCGCCGGAGACGAAGACCTTCTGGCCGTTGAGCGTCCAGCCGCCGTCGGCGTTGGGCGTGGCCAGCGTGGTCATGGCGAAGCTGTTGGTGCCGGCGTTGGGTTCGGTGATGGCAAAGCACAGCTTCTTCTCGCCGGTGCAGGTGGGGGTGACGTATTTGCGGATCTGCTCGGGCGTGCCGTGGCGCATGATCGGCACCCGGCCCAGGCCGGTGACGACCAGGAACAGGGTGGGCACGCCGGCCAGCGCCAGCGCCTCGTTGAGCGCGGTGATCTCCAGCACGCCGCCGCCGGAGCCGCCGTACTCTTCCGGAACCGACAGGCCGAGCAGGCCGAATTCGCCGAGCTTTTGCCACAGCTCGTCGGGGAAGCGGTCTTCCTTGATGCACTGCAGGATGTAGCTGCGCGGGTACAGGGTGGTGACGCCGCGGGCGGCTTCCTGCACGTCGCGGATGCGCTCGCGCAGGCTTGCGGAAGCGGTGTTGGCAATGGCGGTGGTGGCTGGGGTGCTCATGGTGGGTGTCTCCGTCTTGGGTTGATGATGGGCGTTTGTCAAAGCGCCAGGTCGGCTGGAATCGGGACTGGAAAATCGAGCAGCATCTGGGCAAATGCTTTGCCCTGCGAGTCCATGCGAACCGAAGCGATGCCGCCGCCGCCCAGGGCTTCGTGCATCAGAAAGTTCAGCGCGTGCGTGCCGGGCAAATCGAATCGCCGCACGCTGCCCTTGACCAGGTGGGCGAACCAGGCCGCCACCGCCTGCTCGGTCAGGGCGGCGCGGATGAAGGGCAAATACTCGGCGCGGCGTGCCAGGATGCCGATGTTGGCGGCGTCGCCCTTGTCGCCGCTGCGTCCCCACGCCAGTTGCACCAGCGGCACCGTGCGCGTGCCGCGCGCAAAGGCGTCGGCGGCGGGCAGGGGGCCGCCGACCTGGGGCAGGGTTGCCGGGTCGAACGGTTTGCCGAGCCATGGCGGTGCCGCCACGGTCTGACCACCCATGTCGATGCTGGTTGCCACCTGTGCCTTGGGTACCAGGCAGGAGAACAGCCGAACCACCGGCTGCACCTTGGGCCGGCCGCCGGTGAAACCGGTGATGGCCGGTGCCGACATCAGGGCCAGCGGCGCCACTTCGCGCGAAAACAGTTCGAGCGCGTCCTTGACCGGGTGGCGCACGCCGACCTTGAGCATCACCTCGCGCGCATCGGGCCGCGCGTGGGGGCCGTAGGTGTCTTCGGCGCCGATGGCCTCGACACAGGTTTCGGTGAAGTCGGGCCAGCCGCGCTGCGCATAGTGGCGCCGCATGCGCGCCAGCATGGCCGCACCCACGCGCTGCCCCTTGGCGCCGGCATCGATGCCGCCGATCATGAACAGGCTCATGGCCCGAAAGCCGTCGGCGTAGGTGACGCTGACTTTGGCCTGATCGGTCGGCGGGAGGCCGCGCGCGCCCTTGACCTCGACGCGGTCGGGGCCGATCTGCGTGAGTGTGACGCCGGTGAAGTCGCACACCACGTCGGGCAGGATGTAGGCGCGCGGGTCGCCGATTTCATAGAGCATCTGCTCGCCCACCGTGGAGGGGCAGACCAGCCCGCCGGTGCCTTCGGGCTTGGTGATGACGAAGCTGCCGTCGGCGCGGCACTCGGCGATGGGAAAGCCCATGTCGTCCCAGCCCGGTACCGTGTCCCAGTCGGTGTAGTTGCCGCCGGTGGCCTGCGTGCCGCACTCGATCAGATGGCCGGCCAGGCTGCCAAGCGCCAAGCGGTCGTGGTCGGCAGCGGTCCAGCCAAAGGCATGGATCAGCGGCGCCAGCGTGACCGCGCTATCGACGCAGCGGCCGGTGACCACGATGTCGGCGCCGGCCGCCAGCGCGGCGGCAATCGGGAAGGCGCCCAGATAGGCGTTGGCGCTCATGACCTTTTGCGGGAACGGGCTGCCTGCGAACATCTCCTGGGTGCCGGCGGCGCGCAGCGCGTCCACCTGTGGCATCAGGTCGTCGCCCAGCACGGCGGCGATTTTCAGGTCGACGCCTTCGGCCAGCGCTGCCGCCACCAGCGCGGCGCGGCAGGCGGACGGGTTGACGCCGCCGGCATTGGCAATGACCTTGATGCCGCGTGATTTGATCTCCTTCATCAGGGGCTGGAGGGTGGTCACGAAATCCGGTGCATAGCCCAGTGCCGGATCCTTGGCCTTGGCGCGGCTGAGCAGCGACATGGTGATTTCGGCCAGGTAGTCGAACACCAGGACGTCGATGTTGCCGCGCTGCACCAGTTGGGCGGCGGCGAACTCGCTGTCGCCCCAGAAGCCCGAGGCGCTGCCGATGCGAAGGGTGCTTTGTTTCATGTTTGTCTCCTTTTGTGGGGGGAAGCCTGGATCGCGGGTTCAGGCGGACACGGTGCTGCGCGGCCAGAACACGCGCCAGATGCCCTTGGCCGTGGCGCAGACTGTGCCATTGGCATCCAGGAACTCCCCTTCGGCAAATGCCGTCGTGCGGCTGATGCGCACCACATTGCCGCGCGCCTCGAAGCTATCGCCCATGGCGGCGTTGAGGAAGGTGATGTCGAGGTTGATCGTGAACTGGCGCAGCTCGAAGGGGTCAATGTCGGCCGCCTCGGGCATGGCCAGCAGCGAGGAGATGATGGCCCAGCCAAGCGCGCCGTCAAACATATAAGAGATGACGCCGCCATTGAGCACGGTGTCCGAACCGCCGCCGCCGCGTTGGGTGGGGAGGGCTTTAGGCAGTCGCACAATAGCCCGGCCTACGGCTGTTTCTTCAACTTCCAGCCCTTGCGCCTTCAGAAAGGGGCTATCGTTCCAGCTTTGCTTGCAGGCGGCGATGCGGTTAAGGTGGGGGGCGTTGGTATTCAAATTGGGCTCCTGTGGGTTTTTTAAAAAGCGTATGGGATTCAAAACATCGCCAGTTGCTCGACGCGTTGCACATGGGCCGCCAATGATCGGCGTGCCATTGGCCAGAGCGCCGCGGGGGTGTCGTCATAGGCCAGAGGTAGCCAGTCGTCCAAGCCGCCTTGCGGGACGGCGCGCATGGCCGCCAGCACCTTGGCCTCGCGCCGCAGGCGGTGCGCCTTGAGCTGCGCAATGGACTGCGCCGCCCACCCGATGACGTGGCCGTGCGCCGGCAGGATGAATTCGATACCGTCCTTTTCGCAGGCCTGCGCCAGGCGGTCCAGCGAATCGAGGTAGGCGCTCATGTCGCCGTCGGGCGGGTCGATGATGGTGGTACTGCCGCTGAGGATGTGGTCGCCCGAGAACAGCAGACCGTCTTCTTCGAGGATGAGGCAGAGGTGGTTGGCGGCGTGCCCTGGTGTATGGACCACGCGCAGGGTGCTATTGTGCTCGCCATCGTGCAGCATCAGGCGCTCGCCGTCGGCCAGAGCGCGGTCGGGGGCGAAGGCTGCTGTGGAGCGGGCGGTGGCGGCGGAAGCCAGGCCCAGCACGGGCGGTGTCTGGCCCGTCAGGCGGGCGCAGGCCTGGGCCAGCGGCTGCGCGGCGGGGGAGTGGTCCGGGTGCGAGTGGGTGCAGACGATGGCCGTGATCTGGCCCGCCGTGAACGCCAGCAGGCGTTCGACGTGGTCCATCTGCAAGGGGCCTGGGTCGATGACGATGTAGCCGCTGGCCGCGTCGCCCACGATGTAGCTGTTGGTGCCGGGGCCGGTCATGACGCTGGCGTTGGGGGCGGTGAGGCGATGCAGGTGCCGCAACAGGGGCACCGGCCGCTCGTGCTGCCAGTCCAGCACATGTTCAAGTTGACCGTCCGGGCACACCAGCGCGAGTTCGCCGTACGGCGCTTCATGCTCCATGAAGCGCTGCGGTTGACCGCCGACCAGACCACCCCGAGGGCAGGAGTTCCACCGCGGCGCGTCTTCGGTACAGGCAGCCAGGGCCTGCTCGGCCTGCTCGAAATCCGCCAGCCAGTGCAGGGTGCGGATGGTTGGAAAGATCATGAAAAAGTTGCCGGCCTGGTGCTGTGTCAGCGCATCCCGTGGCCTGACCCAGACGGGCTCGAACTGCTCCATTTCGTCGGCCACCGGCTCCTGCTGGTCGGGCATCAGCGCAGCGAAGAAGGCGGTGTCGAAACGCTTGGGCACGCTGCGGTCGGTGGTCCAGCAGGCCAGCATGCGCGCCTGATCGACCGCCAGTGACCAGCCCCGGGCTTGCAGTTGCGGGTACAGCGCCTGGCTGCGGTCCAGCGCTTGAAGGTGGGTGCGGGTGATGGGCCTGCCATCGGCCTGCACCGCCAGCAGGATGCCCAGTTCCTCGAAGGTTTCCCGCAGCGCCGCCAGCGCCGCCGTGCGGTAGCGTCCGGCCGCATCGGGGGCGCGTGCCAGCGTGTGTGCATGGTGGTCGGCCGGGTCGACGCGCCCACCCGGGAATACATAGGCACCGGGCAAGAAGCTGGCTGTCGGCGAGCGCCGGGTCATCAACACTTCGACGCCAAGCGCACCATCACGCAGCAGCAGCAGGGTGGCTGCCGGGTGCGCGGTGACCGGCTCTTTGCGGGGGTGGAGTTGCAGTGAGGGGCGTGCCATGGGGGTGTCCGTTGAGCGTGAGGGAAGCCAGGGCTGGGGCTCAGGCGCTGGCCGAATGGGTGCGCAGCAAGGCGTCGAGCGTGCTTTCCAGGTGCGCGAGGGAGTTGCATTCGCGCGCGATGTGGCAATAAGGCGCATAGCGCTTCATCTCCGAGTCGCCGAGGCCCCAGAACGAGACCGGCTCGGGGTTGAGCCAGATGACCCGGCGCGCGCGCTGGTAGAGCAGTTGCATGACTTCGGCATGGGCTTGGCCGCGGTTGTTGCGCGCGTCGCCGAGAATCAGCACGGTGGTGCGGCGATCGATGTCATCGAACAACTGCGCCTCGATGTCGAGCAGCGTCTGCCCGTAGTCGGTGCCACTGCCGCCCACCGCCTGCATCACTTTGTCGACCGCCTGTTCGACCGGCAGCGACTCGAAGGTGTCGCTCACCTCGACCAGGTGGTTGGTGAAAGCGAAGCTGCGCAGGTCGCTCACCTGCTCGCCCAGACTGTGCAGGAACAGCAGCAAAAAGCGCGCGTACTGGCGCACCGAGCCGCTGACATCGCAGATGGCCACCACGCGCGGCCGGTCCACCACCTTGGAGCGCCAGAAGGTCTCGAACATCACGCCGTCATAGGCCGCGTTCTTGCGTAGGGTCTTGCGGAAGTCGAGCTGGCCGCGCACCCGTTTTTTCTTGCGCCTCGAATGGCGCTCGGCCAGCCGTTTGGCGATTTTGCTGACGATGACGTGCATGCGCGCGAAATCGCGTTTTTCGATGTTGGAGAGCTTTTGCGATTGCAGGAAGTCGTCGTGCAACTGGCGCGTCGGGGCCGTGCCGAAGAGCGCGAGCTTGCGCTCGACAAAATTGCGCACCTCCTCGAACAATTTCTTGCGCGCCAGCTCCAGCGCTTTGGCGCGCTCGGGCGCCAGCGTCTGGCGTTTGGCGTCAGAGATTTCGCGGTCCAGCAACTCCAGCCCCATCGCCTGCTGAATTTTCTGCGTGTAGAAACCTTTTTGGGTGAAGAACCAGATGTCGGTCAGGCCGACCTCGCGCGCGGCTTCCTGCATGCGCTTGGCCAGTGCCGCCGAGTCACCCGACATCAGTAATTGCGACAAGGCCTGGCCCCCGCTGCCCTGGCAGCCGCCCGGCCCGCCGGAACCGGTTGCAGTCTGTTTGTCTTGATCCTGGTCCGGTGGGTCTTGCGCTGCCATGGCGTCCGAACCGCGCAGGGCCGGGCTGCCTTGCGCGGCCATGTTTTCGAACGAGCTGAAACGGAAGAAGCGATCAAAGGCCTCGTCGTAAAGGGCGCGATCCGTGGTGGTTTTCGCCAGTGTCGTGCCCAGCGCGCTTTTGAGCAGGGTGCGGTCGCTCCAGCCGACCAGTTCGACGGCGCGTGCCGCATCGATCTGGGCGTTCAGGCTGATCTCAAGGTCGCTGCCGCGCAGTGCCTTGAAAAAGTCTTCAAGCGTGGCTTGCACGGGGACTCTCCGCATCCTTGCGCGCTTGTTGCAGCAGGGCCGGCAGTTGCTCTGTGGCCGAGGCGATATCCTGCTCAAACTTGAGGAAGACGTTGAGAGTGCCCTTCACCATGTCCAGGCTCAGGTGTTCGGCGTGCAGCAGCAGCAGCGTTTTGGCCCAGTCGATGGTCTCGCTGACGGATGGTTGCTTTTTCAGGTCCATCTGGCGCACCGCCTGAATGAAGGCGACCAGCTCGCGGTTCAGTGTTGCCGACAAGCCGGGCACGCGGCGCTCCAGAATGCGCCGCTCCAGCTTCGCCTCGGGGAAGGGAATGTGCAAATGCAGGCAGCGGCGCTTGAGCGCGTCGCTCATCTCGCGCGTGTTGTTGCTGGTGAGAAAGACGATGGGCTTGACCTTGGCCTTGATGGTGCCGAGTTCGGGCACCGAGACCTGAAAGTCTGACAGTACTTCGAGCAGGAACGCCTCGAACTCGGGGTCGGACTTGTCAACCTCGTCCACCAGCAGCACGCAGCCGCGCTCCTGGTGCAAGGCCTGGTAGAGCGGGCGCGGCTCGAGAAAATGCTCGGAGAAGAACAGGTCGTCGTGCGCATGCAGCCGCTCGATCGACGCAGCCAAGCCGACCGCGCCTTGCATCATTTCGCCCAGCTTGTCCTTGAGCAGTTGCGTGTACAGCAACTGCTTGCCGTATTTCCACTCGTACAAGGCCTTGGATTCGTCCAGGCCTTCGTAACACTGCATGCGGATCAGGGGCACGTCGAGAATTTCGGCCATGCCTTTGGCCAGTTCGGTCTTGCCGACGCCGGCCGGGCCTTCGACCAGGATGGGCTTTTCCAGGTTGAAGCCCAGATAGACGGTGGTGGCGATTTCGCGGCTCGCAATGTAGTCGACCGCAGCCAGGCGCTGCGCCAGGCCATCGATGGAATCAAAGTGGGGTTGGTAAAGTGTTTTCATGGGTTTCCTTGGGGCGCAGCATTTTTTCGCCGGCTTGAAGTTGTCGGGATTCGGCGATGCCGCGGGCTATGCCTAGCACCAGGCGCAGATCACGCGCCAGGGTGAGCAGGGCCGGTTCATGGTCGTCCAGGGCCGCGGCAAAGGATTCACAGGCGCCTTGCCAGCGATCAAACAGGCGGCGCGCGCCCAGATTGAACGCCGCCAGCGCCTCGTCCGGCCCGTGCTGGTCCAGGTGCTGGGCAGCATGACGGGCCACGGGTGACAGGGCGTCGAGTTCGAGTTGCAAGCCACCCAGGTCCCGGGTCAAAGCCGGCGTGCGGGCTGCATTGCGGAACCAGCGTGCCAGGGCATCCAGCTCGGCTTGCATGGCGCCGAGCATAGCCCCCAGCAGCAGCGCGTCTTCGATCGCGCGCAGCGGCCGCGCGATGGTGTCGAACGCCTGTCCCGGCTCGCCCAGGCGCTGGCTGTCCGGCACCCGGCAGCCGACAAGGCGCAGGCCGCAATGGCCGAGCGGTGCCAGTCCGCGCACTTTGTCGTCCAGTTCGCGGGCCAGGCCCGGTGTGTTGGCCTCAACGACGAAAGCATCGAAGCGCTTGCGCCCCTCGTGTTCGCCGCTGACGGCCAGCACGATGATGGCATCGGCGGCCGGGCCGTTGCTGACGAAGGCCTTGTGGCCGTCAAGAATCCAGTCGCTGCCGTACTGAACCGCCCGGCAGCTCAGGTGTTTGGGATGCGCGCCGGTGCCGGGCTCGGAGATCGCGAGTGCCAGTAGTGCGTCGCCGCGCGCCATCGAATCCAGCAGCGCGCGCTGCTGGTCGCTGCGCAGATTCGGCGCCAGCACGAAGCGCCCCAGCATCTGCTGCATCATCCAGGCCATGCCCAGGCCCAGGCTGGCGGTTTCATGGGCGATGATGCCGGCCAGCGCGCTGACCTGCGCGGCGTCGGCCACGGGCAGTTTGCCATCCTGACCGAACCCGACACCGAGCAGGCAGCGGGCACCGAGGTGGCGCCACCAGGCCCGGGGGAAGCCGTGCGCGCAGTCAGGCGCTGGCGCGTCGGCCAGGGCACGGCGCATGGCCTCGGGCCGTGCCGGGTCTGGCAGGGTTTGCGCCGGGGACTCGGAGCGGTTCATTTGCAAGTGCAGGCTAGGCGTAAAAGCCGAGCTGGCGTGCCGCCAGGTCGCGCATCACTTCTTCGGCGCCGCCGCCGATGGCGTTGACCTTGACTTCGCGGTAAATGCGTTCCACCTTGACGCCGCGCATGAAACCGGCGCCGCCGTGCAGTTGCACCGCCTCGCTGGCGCAATAGGCCATGGTCTGGGTGGCCTGGTTCTTCAGCAGGCAGATTTCGCCCACCGGCGTGTCGCCCTGTTCGACGCGCCAGGCCAGCAATTCCAGCATGGCCTGGGTCGCCTCGACGCGCATGGCCATGTCGGCGAGTTTGTGGCGGGTGACCTGCTGGTCGATCAACTTGCCGCCAAACATCTCGCGTTCACGCGACCAGGCCAGCGCTTCATCCAGGCAGACACGGGCAAAACCGTTGGCACCGGCGGCGAGGAAGATGCGCTCGCGGTTGAAGTTCTTCATGATGGCCTTGAAACCCTGGTTTTCCACCCCCACCAGGTTATCCACCGGCACCCTGCAGTCATCAAAATACAAGGCGGCGGTGTCGGAGCACCACCAGCCCATTTTTCTCAAAGGCGTTTGCGTGAAGCCGGGCGTGCCTTTTTCGATCAGCAGCAGCGACACGCCGCCTGGCCCCGGCCCGCCAGTGCGCACCGCCACGGTGTAGAAGTCGGCGCGCATGCCGGAGGTGATGAACGTTTTCGAGCCGTTGACGACGTAGTGGTCGCCATCCCGGCGCGCCGTGGTCTTGAGGTTGGCCACGTCCGAGCCGCCGGAGGGTTCGGTGATGCCGAGCGCGCTGATCTTCTCGCCCCGCAGCACCGGCGGCAAGACGCGCTGCTTCAGCGCCTCGCTGCCCACGTTGACGATGGGCGGGCAGCCGATGGTGTGCGACAGCAGACTCGCCAGGACCCCGCCAGCACCGCAACGCGCAAGTTCCTGCGCGGCGATGATGGTCATGAACAGGTCGCCGTCGTTGCCGCCATGGCTTTCGGGAAAACCCAGGCCCAGCAGGCCGATTTCGGCCGCCTTGCGGTACAACTCGACAGGAAAGGACTCGGCTTCGTCCCATGCATCCACGTGCGGGCTGATTTCTCTGGCGACGAAGCGGCGCATCGCGTCGCGGAACGCCAGGTGCTCGGGCGTATAGAAGGGGCTCTTGGCAGGCACGGTTTCGGCAGGCATGGGTTTTACTCCTCGTGGGTGTGGCGTGTGGCGTGCGTGCAGAGCGGTGCGAGCTTCAATCAGGCTGCTCGATCAGTGACACCAACAATGCGCGCGTGGCAACCTGGTCGCCAGCGCGCACCGCAACCTGGTCCACCACGCCATCGCGACGGGCCAGCAGTTGATGCTCCATCTTCATGGCTTCGAGCACCGCCAGGCGTTGCCCCTTGGTGACCGTGTCGCCATTTTGGACGTCAACTGCCAGCACCCGTCCATTCATGGGTGCGAGCACGCGTGACTCCGCGCTTCCTGCAGCCGCGGCCGGCGGGGCATAGGTCAAGTCTTCAAAGCTGGCGCTCAGGTCGCCCAGTTCCAGGTGCAACACGCCGCCGGCAAACACCGCCGCCGCGTGCTGCTGCACGCCATCGGCGATCAGGTGCAGGCACTCGCCTTCGCGCCCGCTGAGGGTGATGTGGTGCAGCGCCGCGCCCACTTCGAGCGTGTAGCTGTGGGTTCCTGTGACCGTGATGTGCACGGCATGGCGGTGTTCGCCCTCGCCGATCAGCATCGGCCAGCGTGCCGGTCCGCTGGAGCGCCAGGGCGCGGCTGCGACCGGCGTGGCGCTGGCTTCGAACCACAGCGTGCTGGCCAGCGCCAACGCCAACGAATCGGGTTGGGGCCGCACCAGCGCCGCACTATCGAAGTGCTGGGCGATGAAGGCAGTGGTCGTTTCGCCAGCGGCGAAGGCCGGGTGGCTGGCCACGGCTTCGAGGAAGGCACGGTTGTGGGGTAGGCCGAGCAGGCGGGTGCGTTGCAGCGCACCGATCAGGCGTCGTCGGGCCTCGTCGCGGGTCGCGCCGTGCGCAATGATCTTGGCGATCATGGGGTCGTAGTGCGGGCTGACGGTCTGACCTGATGTCAGTCCATGATCAACGCGCACGCCCTCGCCCGTGGGCGGGCGCCAGAGCGCAACATCGCCACTTTGCGGCAGGAAGCCCGCGTACGGGTCTTCGGCATACAGGCGCACTTCGATAGCGTGCCCGTTCAATTGCACTTGCTCCTGAGTCAGCGGCAAGGGCTCGCCACGGGCCACGGCGATCTGCCACGCCACCAGGTCCAGACCGGTGATGCATTCGGTCACCGGGTGTTCGACCTGCAGCCGTGTGTTCATCTCCAGAAAGTAGAAACGCCCTTCGCGGTCAAGTAAAAACTCGACCGTGCCGGCGCCGACGTAGTTCACGGTGCGCGCAGCCGCCACCGCCGCCGCACCCATTTGCGCGCGCAGCTCGGGCGTGACCGCCGGGGAGGGCGCTTCTTCGAACACCTTCTGGTGCCGACGCTGGATCGAGCAGTCGCGCTCGCCCAGGTGGATGATGTGGCCGTGCTGGTCGCCGAAGACCTGGATTTCGACGTGGCGCGGTTCAATCACCGCGCGTTCGAGGATGAGCTCTTCGCTGCCGAAGGCGTTGCCTGCTTCCGAGCGGGCACTGACCAGTGCGACCGCCAGGTCCTGCGGGTGTTCGACCAGCCGCATGCCACGCCCGCCGCCGCCCGCTGCCGCCTTGACCATGATCGGAAAGCCGATCTCGCCGGCTTTCCCGAGCAGCGTGGCATCGGACTGGTCGGTGCCCTGGTAGCCGGGCACGCAGGGCACGCCCGCCGCCAGCATCAGGCGCTTGGCACCGGCTTTGTTGCCCATTTGCAGGATGGCCTGCGGGTCCGGGCCGATGAACACCAGCCCGGCGTCCAGGCAAGCCTGTGCAAAGCCGTCGTTCTCGGACAGGAAGCCGTAGCCGGGGTGGACCGCATCGGCGCCCGTGCTGCGCGCCGCAGCCAGCAGCGCCGCGACGTTGAGGTAGCTCTCACGGACCGGCGCCGGGCCGATACACACCGCCTCGTCGGCCATGGCGACATGCAGCGCCTGGGCATCGGCTTCGCTATACACGGCCACTGTGCGGTAGCCCAGCGCTTTGGCTGTGCGGATAACCCGGCAGGCGATTTCTCCGCGGTTGGCGATCAGGATTTTTTTAAACATGCTCAGCTCCCGCGGAAAAATCCCCTGCGCACGCTGCGCGTGCCATGCGATGTGGCTTCGCCGCTGCGCCGACTGGCGTCGGCTGGTCTCCGCGGTTGGCGATAAGAATTTTGGTGAAGTTCATCAGGGTTCTCACATCCGTGCCACGCCAAAGGTGTTCGAGTTCAGAGGCCGCAACCCGGCTTCGCGACACACCGCCAGGGTGGTGGCGAGCGCGCGGCGGGTGTCGCGCGGGTCGATGATGCCGTCGTCCCACAGGCGCGCGGTGGCAAACAGCGAATGCGACTCGATATCAAAACGTGCCAGGATTTCCTTCTTCATGGTTTCCATGGTGGCCGCTGGCGGTTCCTGGCCGGTGCGGGCGAATTTTTCTTCGGTCACGATGCGCATCACGGTGGCGGCCTGCTCGCCGCCCATCACGGCCACCCGCGCGTTGGGCCAGGCGAACATGAAGCGCGGGTCGTAGGCGCGGCCGCACATGCCGTAGTTGCCGGCGCCGAAGGAGGCGCCGGTCATGATGGTGATCTGCGGCACGGTGGCATTGGCCACGGCCTGAATCATCTTGGCTCCGTGCTTGATCATGCCGACCTGTTCGACATCCTTGCCGACCATGAAGCCGGTGGTGTTCTGCAGATAGACGATCGGGGTGCCCGACTGGCAGCACAACTGGATGAACTGGGTCGCCTTGGTGGCGCCTTGCGGATCAATCGGGCCGTTGTTGCCGATGAAGCCGCACGGGTGCCCTTCGATGGCGCCATGGCCGCATACGGTGCTGGAGCCGTACAGTGGCTTGAACTCGAGGAAGTCAGAATCGTCGATCAGCCGCGCCAGCAGTTCGCGCATGTCGTAGGGCTGGCGGAAATCGGTGGGCACGACACCGGCCAGTTGCTCAGCCGGGTAGCGCGGCTCTTTCCAGGTCTTGGCTGGTAGCAGGGGCAGGCGGTCGTTCCACGGCAGCCGCGCCAGGATGTCGCGTGCGATGCGGATGCCGTCGGCATCGTCCTCGGCCAGGTACTCGGCCACGCCCGACATCGAGCAATGCATCTCGGCGCCGCCCAGCTCTTCGTCGGTGGCGATTTCGCCGGTGGCGGCCTTGAGCAGGGGCGGGCCAGCCAGGAAGGCCTTGGCACGGCCGCGCACCATGATCACATAGTCGGACATGCCGGGCAGGTAGGCGCCGCCGGCGGTCGAGTGGCCGTGCATCACGCACACCTGCGGAATGCCTTTGGCCGACAGCCGCGCCTGATTGGCGAAGCCGCGGCCGCCTTCGATGAATACCTCACCGACGTGCATCAGGTTGGCGCCGCCCGATTCGACCAGCCGCACCACCGGCAGTTTGTTCTCCAGCGCGATGGCTTCGGCGCGCAGGCTCTTGCGCAGGCCCATCGGCGTGATGGTGCCGCCCTTGATGGCGCTGTCCGACGCGATCACCACGCAGCGGATGCCAGAGACCGTGCCGATGCCGCAGATGATCCCGCCGCCCAGCACGTTCTTCTCGCCGTCGTCGTCGTGCATCCTGAAGCCGGCCAGGGTCGAGAACTCGAGCCACGACGAACCGCGGTCGAGCAGCAGTGCGATGCGCTCGCGCGGCAGCAACTGTTTGCGGGCACGGAACTTGGCCTCCTGGCTGTTCGAGGTGTTGCGCACACGGTCTTCGAGCGTGCGAAAACTCTCGATCAGCGCGAGCATCTGCGCGCGCTCGCGCTGGAAGCTCTCGGACTGCGGATCGACTTGACTTTGAATGACTGGCATGGGCGGCTCTCGCTGAATGGTCGCAGTGAATAGGCGTGGGGCGTGCTTACAGGTCGTAAAAACGCTCGCCACGATCGGCCATGCGGCGCAGCAACTGCGGCGGCGCAAAGCGCGCACCGTGCCGCTCGGCCAGGGTCTCGCAGGCCTTGACGAAGGCGGCCACGCCCAGACTGTGGATCTGGCCGATCGGGCCGCCCAGGTAAGCCGGAAAGCCCCAGCCCAGGATGGCGCCGACATCGGCATCAATCGGGGCCAGCAGCACTTTCTCTTCGAGGCAGCGAGCGGTCTCAACCGACTGGATGAACATCAGGCGCTGCTTGACTTCTTCGACCGTGGGTTGCTTGGCCGCCAGCGGGAACGCTTGCGCCAGGCCGGCCCAGAGCAGCTTGGGGCCGTCTTGCGGGTAGTCGTAAAAGCCCTTGCCGATCTTCTTGCCCAGCCGCCCCAGCTTGTCCACCATGCGGTCGCAAACGTCGTCGATGGCGCTGCGCTGGTAGGCCGCGCCGAGGTCGGCGGCGGTCTGCTTGCGGATGCGCGCCATCAGTTCCAGCGACACCTCATCGGCCAGCGCCAGCGGGCCGACCGGCATGCCGGCCATGCGTCCGGCGTTGTCGATCAGCGCCGGCTTCACGCCTTCGGCCAGCAGCGCCAGGCCCTCGCCCACGTAGGTGGAAAACACGCGGCTGGTGTAGAAGCCGCGGCTGTCGTTGACGACGATGGGCGTCTTGCGGATCGCCTTGACGAAGTCCATGGCGCGGGCCAGGCAGTCGTCGCTGGTGGCCTTGCCGCGAATGATCTCGACCAGCGGCATCTTGTCCACCGGCGAGAAAAAGTGCAGGCCGATGAAGTTGGCCGGTCGCGCGGAAGCTTCGGCCAGCCCGCTGATCGGCAGGGTGCTGGTGTTGGAGGCGAAGAGGGCGCCGGGGGCCAACACCGCCTCGGCCTTGCGCGTCACGTCGGCTTTGATGGCGCGGTCTTCGAACACCGCCTCGACCACGATGTCGCAATCGGCCAGGTCGGCGAAGTCGGTGGTCGGCTTGATCAGCGCGAGCTTGGCATCACGCTCGGCCTCGGTCATGCGCTTGGCCCCAACGCGTTTGTTCCACAGGCCTTCGCTGTAGGCCTTGCCCCTGGCCGCGCCCTCGGCACTGCTGTCGAGCAGCACCACTTCCATGCCGACTTCCGCCGATGAGAAGGCAATGCCCGCGCCCATCATGCCCGCGCCCAGGATGCCGACCTTGCGGTAGCTGGCCTGGGGTACGCCCTTGGGCCGCGAAGCGAGCTTGCTGGCGGCGGTGATGCCGAAGAACAGCGAGCGGATCATGTTCTTGGATTCGACCCCCGTCGCCAGCTTCGCGAATTCGCGGATCTCGACTTTGCAGCCGGTGTCGATGTCGACTTGGCAGCCGTTGTAGACGCAGTTCAAGATCGCCTCAGGTGCGGGATAGTTGCCAAAGGTTTTGGCGCGCAGCATGGCGTTGCCTGCGGTGAAGGTTTCGTAGCCGGCGGGGCTTTGCACAGCGCCTCCGGGCAGCTTGAAGCCCTTCTGGTCCCATGGCCTGGTGGCGTTCTTGGCACCGTCGGCAAGTAACCACTCCTTGGCACGAGAGAGCAATTCATCGGCCGGGACGACCTCGTCAACCAGGCCGGCTTCCAGTGCCTTTTTGGGTGCGAGTTTCTTACCTTCCAGCAGGAAGGGCAGGGCGTTGCGCACGCCGATCACGCGTGGCAGCCTTTGCGTGCCACCCCCGCCCGGTAGCAAGCCGAGCGTGACTTCGGGCAGCCCGATGAGTGCTTTGGGATTGTCGGCGGCGATGCGCCGATGGCAGGCCAGCGCAATTTCATAGCCGCCGCCCAGCGCGGTGCCATTCATGGCCGCCACGTATGGCTTGCCGCCCGTCTCGATGCCGCGCAGCAGACTGTGTAACGACGACACAAAATCCAGCATGCCAGCGGCATCTTTGAGCGCCAGCACCATGTTGAGGTCAGCGCCGGCAATGAAGTCCGCCTTCGCCGAGGTGACGATCACGCCCTTGACGGCGGAATCCGCCTGGGCACGCTTCACGGCGTCGGCGAAGGCAGGAATCGATTGTTGGTTGAGGACGTTCATCGGCACGTCCTGCATGGCCCAGGTGATGGTGGCGATGCCGTCGGCATCCAGCTTGTAGTCAATCGTCATGGTGGTGGTCCAGGTCTTTGATGAAGTGCGAAGGCGTCAGACGCGCTCGATGATGGTGGCGGTGCCCATGCCGGCGCCCACGCACAGCGTGACCAGTCCGGTCGACAGGTTGCGGCGCTCGAGTTCGTCAAGCACGGTGCCCAGGATCATGGCGCCGGTGGCGCCCAGCGGGTGCCCCATGGCGATGGCGCCGCCGTTGACGTTCATCTTGTCGTGCGAGACCTTCATCACTTCCATGAAACGCAGCACGACCGAGGCGAAGGCTTCGTTCAATTCATAGAGGTCGATGTCGTTGGCCTTCATGCCGGCGAGCTTGAGCGCTTTTTCCGCAGAGTAGGAAGGGCCGGTCAGCATGATGGTGGGCTCGCTGCCGATGGACGCGAACGAGCGGATGCGGGCACGGGCTTTCAGGCCGAGCTGTTTACCGACCTCGGCGTTGCCGATCAGCACCGCGGCCGCGCCGTCGACAATGCCCGAGGAGTTGCCGGCGTGGTGCACGTGCACCATGCGCTCGATCTCCGGATAGCGCTGCACGGCCACCGCGTCGAAACCGTATTTTTCGCCCTGCACCTTGAAGGCCGGCTCCAGCTTGGCGAGCGACTCTAGTGTGGTTTCGGCGCGCATGTGTTCGTCGCGCTCAAGTACGATGCAACCGTTCACGTCCTTGACTGGAACGATCGACTTGGCGAAGCGGCCCTCGGCCCAGGCGAGCGCAGCGCGGCGCTGGCTTTCGACCGCGTAGCTGTCGACGTCGCTGCGGCTGTGGCCGTAAAGGGTGGCAATCAGGTCGGCCGAAATGCCCTGCGGCACGAAATAGGTCGGAATTGCCACTGCTGGGTCAATCGCCCAGGCGCCGCCGCTGGTGCCCATGGGCACGCGGCTCATGCTCTCCACGCCGCCGCCGATGACCAGCGGCGACTGGCCCGACATGACCTTGGCGGCGGCCATGTTGCAGGCCTCGAGCCCCGAGGCGCAAAAGCGATTGACCTGCACGCCGGCAACGCTCTCGTGGTACCCGGCGGCGATGGCCGCAACGCGCGCGATGTCGGCGCCTTGCTCACCGGCGGGTTCGACGCAGCCGAGGATGATGTCGTCCACGAAGGCGGTGTCCAGGGTGTTGCGGTCGCGCAGTGCCTGCAGCGCGGTGATGGCCAAACTGATGGGCGTGGTGCCGTGCAGCGCACCCGAGCTGCGGCCCTTGCCGCGCGGCGTGCGCACGGCGTCGTAAATGAATGCGTCGGTCATGGTGGGTTTCCTTCTTTTTGAATCTATGGAAGCGATAGGCAAGAGGGCGGAAAGCGGCTGGCGGCGGATGCTACAGCGTTCGGCTGATGATTTCCTTCATGATTTCGTTGGCGCCACCGTAGATGCGTGCAACGCGCGCATCTGCATAGGCGCGGGCAATCGGGTACTCCCACATGTAGCCGAAGCCGCCGAACATCTGCAGGCATTGGTCGATCACCTTGCAATGCAGGTCGGTGGTCCAGTACTTGGCCATCGCGGCGGTGGCCGCATCAAGCTGACCGGCCATCAGCAGGCCGAGCAGGCGGTCGACAAAGACCTGTGCGATCTGCACCTCGGTCTTCATTTCGGCGAGCTTGAAGCGGTTGTGCTGGAAGTCGATCACGCGCTGGCCGAAGGCCTTGCGATCCTTGGTATAGGCCAGCGTCCATTCGAGCGCGGCCTCGGCGCCTGCCACCGCGCCGATGGCGATTTGCATGCGCTCCCAGGCCAGTTCCTGCATCAGCAGGAAAAAGCCCTTGCCCTCGCCGCCGAGGATGTTGCCGGCCGGCACGCGCACGCCGTCGAAGAAGAGTTCCGAGGTGTCCTGCGCCTTCATACCGATCTTTTCGAGGTTGCGCCCGCGCGTGAAACCGGGCCGATCGGTCTCGACCAGCACCAGCGAGGTACCCTTGGCGCCCAGCGTCGGATCGGTCTTGACGACGACGATCACCAGGTTGGCGTTCTGGCCGTTGGTGATGAAAGTCTTCTGGCCGTTGATGACCAGTTCGTCGCCGTCGCGCACGGCGCTGGTGCGTACGTTTTGCAGGTCGCTGCCCGCGCCCGGCTCGGTCATGGCGATGGCGCCAATGACCTCGCCGGTGGCCATTTTCGGCAGCCAGCTGCGCTTTTGCTCCTCGGTGCCGTAGGCCAGGATGTAGGGTGCCACGATGTCGGAGTGCAGGCCGAAGCCGATTCCGCTCGTGCCGGCGCGCGCTACTTCTTCAATCAGCACGGCACTGTGCAGGCGCGTGCCGCCACCGCCGCCGTATTGCTCGGGTATGGCGGGACACAGCAGGCCCGCGGCGCCGGCCTTGCGCCAGACGGCGCGCGGCACGATGCCATCGGTTTCCCAGCCGGCGTGATGGGGGATGACTTCTTCTTCCAGAAAGCGGCGAGCCTGGTCCCGGAAGAGTTCGTGTTCTTCACCGAAGATGGTGCGATTGAGCATGGGTCTGTCCTTGAAATCAGATTGACGCTGGCATGGCCGACTCTTGCGAAGAGTGGATCGTCCACGCGGAAAGGCGCCGGAAGCTCCCAACACGCGATGGATAAAATCATCAACCAAACGCTTGTTAGATGCTATAGTATACGGCATGACAAAGGAGCGAAACAACCCACTCCCGCGCAGAGATGCGATCCTGGCGACCGCGGCGAGCCAGTTCCGGCGCCAGGGTTTCGAGCGCACCTCGGTGCGCGAGATTGCCCAGGCCATGGGCATGACTTCCGGCTCGCTCTTCTACCATTTCGCCACCAAGGAGGAACTGCTGGTGGCGATCATGGAGGAGGGCGTTCGCGACATCATGCAGTCGGTGCGCGACGGGCTGGCTGGCGAGTTTCGCTTGCCCGAGCGGCTGCTGTCGATGGTGCGCAGCCACCTGAAGGCTTTGCTCGGTCCGCGGCTCGACGCGATGACCGTGCTGCTCTATGAGTGGCGCAGCCTTTCGCCGGCCGCCCAGACCCGGGTGATGGCATCGCGCGACGCCTACGAGGCCTTGTGGATGGCGCCGATCAGCGAGGCTGCGGCGCTGGGCCTGGTCGACACCGATGTCTTGCTGGTGCGCCAGACGGTGCTCGGCGCCCTCAACTGGACGGCGCAGTGGTACCGGCCTGCCGGGCGCCTGGACGTCGACGCGCTGGCGCAGCGCATGTACACGATGCTGTTTCCTCGTGTGGCCGCATCGGGAGTGAACCGTGATTGAACGGGCCGGATTCGGCTCCGTTCTTGCCGTTTTTGAATTGTTTATTTTTTAATCACATGGAGATAAAGTGAAGATATTGGTCGCCGTCAAGCGGGTGCTGGACTACAACGTCAAGGCCCGCGTCAAGTCCGACGGTTCGGGAGTCGATCTCGCGAACCAGAAATTGTCCATGAACCCGTTCGACGAGATTGCCTGCGAAGAGGCGGTGCGCCTCAGGGAGGCCGGCGTCGCCACCGAAGTGATTGTCGTCTCCTGCGGTCCGACCGTTTGCCAGGAAACGCTGCGTAGCGCCATGGCCATCGGCGCCGATCGCGCCGTGCTGGTTGAAACCGACGCCGCGCTCGAACCGCTGGCGGTGGCCAAACTGATGCAGCACGTGGCCTCCAAAGAAGGCGTGCAGTTCGCCATCTTCGGCAAGCAGGCGATTGATGACGACGCTGGCCAGACTGGCCAGATGTTTGGCGCGCTGATGGGCTGGGCCCAGGCCAGCTTCGCCTCCAAGGTGCAGATCAGTGGCGACACCGCCACCATCACGCGCGAGATCGACGGTGGCCTGGAAACCCTGGCCATGAAGCTGCCGGCCGTGATCACGACCGACCTGCGCCTGAACGAGCCGCGCTTCATCACGCTGCCCAACATCATGAAGGCCAAGAAAAAGCCGATGGAGGTAATCAAGGCCGCCGAGCTCGGCATCGACATCGCGCCGCGCACCGTGACCCTGCACGTCAGCGAGCCGCCGACCCGCAAGGCCGGCATCAAGGTGGCCGACACGGCCGAACTCGTCAAACGACTCAAAGAAGAAGCGAAGGTGATCTGATGACAACCCTGATCATTGCGGAACACGACAACACCGTACTCAAAGCGGCAACGCTGAACACGATTGCCGCCGCCACGCGCATCGGCGGCGACATCCATGTGCTGGTGGCGGGCAGCCACTGTGCGGCCGTTGCCCAGGCTGCGGCGGCGGTCGCGGGCGTAGCCAAGGTGCTGCACGCCGACGCGGCGCACCATGAGGCCCACCTGGCCGAGAACCTGGCCGAGCTGGTGCAGTCACGCGTGCGCGCCGATGCTGGCTACACCCATGTGCTGGCACCGGCGACGGCCTTTGGCAAGAATGTGCTGCCGCGCGTGGCGGCATTGCTGGACGCCTCCCAGGTGTCGGACGTGATCGCCATCGAATCGCCCGACACCTTCCTGCGCCCGTTCTATGCCGGCAACGCGCTGGCCCGCGTGCAATCGAAGGATGCCATCAAGGTGCTGAGCATTCGCACCACTGCCTTCGACCCGGTCGGTGTGGGCGGCACGGCAGCGGTCGAGACGCTGGACGCGGGCGGCGATCTCGGCTTGACCACCCTGGTCGGACGTGAGGTGGTGAAGCTGGAGCGTCCGGAACTCACCGCCGCATCGGTCATCGTGTCGGGCGGACGCGGCCTGGGCGCGGCCGACAAGTTTCATGCCGTGCTGGAGCCGCTGGCCGACAAGCTCGGCGCGGCGATCGGCGCCTCACGCGCCGCCGTCGACGCCGGCTACGCGCCCAATGACTACCAGGTCGGCCAGACCGGCAAGATCGTGGCGCCGCAGTTGTACGTGGCCGTCGGCATCTCGGGCGCCATTCAGCACCTGGCCGGCATGAAGGACAGCAAGGTGATTGTTGCGATCAACAAGGACGCCGAAGCACCGATCTTCCAAGTTGCCGACTATGGGCTGGTGGCCGATCTGTTTAGCGCCGTGCCGGAGCTGGTAACTGCTTTATAGGGCGCTGGGCTGGCACCGGGGGTGCATCACTCTTCGCCAACCGCGGTCTCTGATCCCAGCAATTTGTACAAGTGCGAGCGTGATATGCCGAGCGCTTGGGCGCTGCGTTTTTTGTTGCCTGCAAAAAAAGCCACAGCCTGCCGAGCCGCCTCTTGCTCCAGTTCGCTCAAAAGGCGCGGCGGGACTGGGGCGAGTTCTGTGAGGAGCGCTGGGCTTATAGGCGGGGCGGGGGCCGGCTCGGGCTGCCCTGCGCTGCCGCGTTCAAAGTGCGCCAAGGCCAAGCGCTTGCCTGCGGAAAACACGAGCGCCTCTTCCACTCGCTGTCGCAGCTGTCGCACATTGCCCGGCCAGGGCTGTTGAGCGAGGTATGGAGCCACCTCCTGCTCTATCTCGGGCACCGGCCAGCGGTTACGCTGGCAAAATTGCTGCACGAAATGCTGCAGCAGGGGCAGGATGTCTTGCACGCGCTCACGCAGGCTAGGCACATGCAGAGTCACCCCAGCCAAGCGGTAAAACAGGTCTAGACGGAACTGGCCGGCATCGATCAGAGCCTCCATCTTGCGATGCGTAGCCGACACCAGCCGAAAGTCTACTTGCCGGGGCTTATGCTCACCCAGGCGCTCAACCACCCGGTCCTCCAGCACGCGAAGCAATTTAACTTGGATATCAGCTGGAATGTCGCCGACCTCGTCCAGAAACACCGTGCTGCAGTCAGCGCTTTCAAACTTGCCGGGGCGGCCGGTCTTCAGGCTGCCGGTGAAGGTGCCTGGAGCGTAGCCAAACAGCTCCGCTTCCAGCAAACTCGCGGGCAGGGCTGCCAGGTTCAGGTTGACCAGAGGGCGCTCACAGCGTGGGCTGAGCTCGTGTAGCGCTTTGGCCACCAGCTCTTTGCCCGTGCCGCTTTCCCCGAGGATAAGCACCGGCACGTCAAACTGCGCCACCAGCTGGATTTCCTGCTTAAGTCGGTGCATAGGGGCGCTGTCGCCAATCAACCGCCCCAACGCGGCGGGCTGCTGGCGCAACTGGTCGAGTTGGTGCCGGTAGCGCTGCACTTCGTCCTGGAGGCGCGAGACTTCGCGGTGCATACGCTCTACCACCTCTGGCCCTTTGAACAGTGTGCGGCCTATCACGCCCGCCACATCACCATTTTGCAGAATGGGAATGCGGCTAACGATGCGGGTAGCCACACCATCGGGAGAGTAAGGATAGCCGACCTCTGCCTTGCCCGACGCCGCCACCTCGGCCATGCGTGAATTCGGGATTACCTCCTCCGCCGGAAGCCCCAGCGCCTCTCCACGACGAAGCCCCAGCCAACGCTCATGCGTGGGGCTGATGAATCGCAGGACGCCCTGCGCGTCTGCCACCGAGATGGCATCGTACGAGCTGGTCAAAAAATGATTAAGCGCCGCTGCGGCAAACGGCACGGTAGCGACAAAATCAAACAGCACATCCTGCTTGTCCGCTGCGCGCAATACCACCACCTGGGTTTGCTCATTGACCAGCGCCACAGCGACGCAAGGCGGCGGCCCGTCCAGCGCGAACACATGGCGCTGTTCCGGCGAATGCGTCAATGCGGCCACGAGCGCCGCTTGCACGGTGGGCTGCTTGGCGATGCCCTGCGCCCATACGATCCGGCCATGAATTGTACAAATCAAGACTCCCAGGACGTCGGGCGGAGCCCCCCCAGCGGCAGTGGAGGGGTTGTCGTCTTTAACTACATTTTTAAAAAGTGTCGTCAATTCAAACAGCTGATGTATTTGATGGGGACATTTTTCCGCCGTTCGAGGAGTTTTAACACTTCTGGGGCTATTTTTTTATTTGGCACGTGACTTGCTGCTTAGGCATCATAACGCAATCGACCTACCACCTAGGAGACAACCCATGGTACGCATGAAGTGGCTACAAGAAGCAGCTGTATTGGTTTGTGGCCTGTTGGCCGCTGGCGCGGGAGCGCAAGATTTTCCCAACAAGCCTGTGACGCTGATAGTGCCCTACGGCTCGGGCGCGACCGATACCCAATATCGCAAATTGGCGGAATTGGCCTCTCGCTCACTGGGGCAGCCGGTGATTGTGGAGAACAAACCAGGGGGTAATGGCACCATCGGCCCAGTGCAAATGGCTCGTACCGCTAAGCCCGACGGCTACACCATCTCCGCCAGTACCGTGTCGTTGCTGCGCCAGCCACATCTGCAAAGCGTGAACTGGAACCCTTTGACCGATTTCACTTGGATCATCGGTGTGGGCGGCTACAGTTTTGCTGTGGTCGTGCGCGAGGATTCGCCGTTCAAAACCCTGGCCGACATGGTGACTTGGGCCAAGGATAACCCCGGTAGTCTCACCTACGGCACGCCGGGGCAGGGCTCCTCGCTGCACCTACTGATGGCGGATCTGGCCAAGCGCGCCGGCTTCACAGCGATTCATGTGCCTTACAAGGGTGGTGGTGAAACCACCACCGCCATGCTGGGTGGGCACGTCATGGTCACACTCAACAATGTGGGTAGCGTAAATGCTCAGGTCGAGGCCAAGACGGCCCGCATCTTGAGCATATTCGATGCAGAGCGATTGAGCCACTTCCCTAATGTGCCGACGACTAAAGAGTTGGGTTACGACATCGTCTACTCCTCGCCATACGGCATCGTGGGGCCTCGCAACATGCCGCCGGCCGTAGTCAAGCGCTTGCATGACGCATTTAAGGTGGCGATGGAGGATGCGAGCAACAAAGTCCTACTGGACACGCTCTCCCTGATTCCTTGGTACCGTTCGTCCGAGCAATACGCCAAGTGGGCGGTGCCGGCCTTTCAGACCGAGCGCGAATTCATTGAGCGTGCCGGTTTACTCAAAACGCAATGAGACGGTTAGGACAACGGCAAGTGGCCATCGTCGGTGCCGCAGCCATTCCTTGCGGGCGGTTGCAGGCCAATCCGCAACTGTCTACCCAAGTGCTGGAGCACGAAGTGCTGGCTGGCTGTGTGTTGGATGCAGTGAGCCAGGCCGGCGTGACTAAGGAAGCCATCGACGCGATGGTGTTTTGCCACCCCCGGACGTACACCCAGCAGTTGTACTTCGGCACCTTTATGGCCAACTACATGCGATTGTCGACCAATGGCGTAGTGATGGAGGTGGTGGGTAACGGCATGACTGGTGGGCTAGCGTTCGACCAAGCCGCGCAAATGATCGAGACCGGCCGCGCCGACGTGGCACTAGCCCTAGGTGTGAATTTTGAAACCGCTATCGGCAGCGCAGAACACATGAACCGATCCATGCGCGCCACCGGTGACGTGTCTTTTCACACGCCGTTTGGCTTTACGCCAATTTCCTGGTACGCCATGGACGCTATGCGCTACATGCACGAGTATGGCAGCACGCGCGCCGAAATCGCAAGCGTGGCGGTAAAGAACAGGAGGCATGCAGCCCTCAACCCGTTGGCACAGTACCGAGAAGAAATCACTCTGGAAGACGTGCTAGCGCAGCGCCCAATCGTGGAGCCCTTTGGACTTTACGAAGTTCCCCCGCGCTCCGATGGCGCGGCCTGCATCGTGCTGGCCTGTGAAGACGTTGCACGCAGCCTGCGTCGGCCCTATGCGCGCGTGCGCGGACGCGGCTTTCACCACGAGGGCGCGCACCAGATTTCCGAAGTGCCGTCCGACATGATAGGCTTCAACGCAGCTGTCAAAGCCGGTGGCGCGGCCTATGCGGCTGCGGGTTTGCGGCCGCAGGACATCGATTTTGCCGAGCTCTACGCACCCTGCACGATCGTCGAGGTGCTGGTCAGCGAAGCACTGAGCTTGGCGCCACGCGGGCGCGGCGCGGCCTGTGCGGCCGCCGGTGAAACCGAGCTGGGTGGGCGCTTACCCATCTGCACCTCAGGCGGGTTAATCTCGCGGGGCCACCCGCCTTTCATCACACCGCTGTATTCCTTTGTCGAGGCGTTTGCGCAACTCACCCACCGTGCGGGGTCGCGCCAAGTGTCGCAGGCGACCCTGGGCATGACCGCCTGCGAGCTGGGCAACTACAACGCCGCGCTGGTGCATATTCTGGAGGCCGTCTCATGAGATCCCCCCTGTTGATGACCGCTTTGCGCGCCAGAGCCTCGCGACCCTACCCGCCCACAAGCTCTGAATTCACGGCTCGCTTCTGGCAGGGCCTGAGCGAGCACCAGTTCCTGGCCACACACTGCGATGATTGTGGACGCCTATCTTTTCCGCCCAAGCCGTTTTGTCCGCATTGCTGGAGTCGCGCGGCGCGCTGGCAGGCGCTGTCGCCGCGCGGGGTGGTCTATTCCGCCACCACCATACATGCCGCGCCACAGGTGTTTCGCTCTGAGTCACCGTACCAAGTGGGCATTGTCGATCTGGACGCGGGCTTGCGTATCGCCACCCGCTTGCTGGGAACAACTTCCAGCGCAGCCGCTATCGGCCAACCGGTAGAGTTGGTGGTGGTCGAATATGACGATGGCCCTCTGTTTGCGGCACAACTACTTCAACCTACAAATATATGAATGCCGTGCCTCGTTCCTTATACGGTCGTACCGAACTGAGCCGGTTGCTTGCCCCGCGCAGCGTGGCCATTATGGGTGCCAGCGCCAAACCGGGGGCTTTTTCCTCGCGCACGATGGAAAACATGATCCACTTTGGCGGCGACGTGTTCTTGGTCAATCCGCGTTATGAGTCAATTGACGGTCGGCCTTGCTACCCCGGTCTGGCGGCATTGCCCATGGTCCCCGATTGCGTGATAGTCGCTCTGCCACAAGAGGCCGCGCTGGAGGCCGTGCGTGCCGCAGGCGATGTGGGCGCGGGCGGCGCTATCGTGTACGCTTCAGGTTTTGCCGAAACAGGCTTGGCCGACCGTATCGCCCAACAACAGGCGATGGCCGACATCGCGCGTGGCAGCGGCCTGCGCGTTCTGGGTCCCAATTGCCTGGGCATGGCCAACAACATGCTGGGGGCGGGACTGCTGTTCCAGATGGGATATGCCGATCTTGATCGGAGGCTCGGTCGCGTGGGACTTGTCAGCCAGTCGGGCGCTTTAGGTTACGCCATCTTGCAGGGAACACAGCATGGCTTTGCCTACACGTACATGCTAACGGCGGGCAACTCTTGCGATGTCGATACCCTGGACTTGATCAACTACCTTATTGAAGACCCAGCCAGTAAAGCCGTGGCCTGTGTGTTCGAGGCCGCTGGCGATGCCGCGCGCCTTCAGGCGCTGGCCGAGCGTGCGCAGCAAGCGGCCAAGCCCGTGATCATCTACAAAACGGCGGTGGGTGAAGCTGCAGCAGCCGCCGCGCAGTCGCACACCGGCAGCCTGGCCGGTTCATCACAAGCCTTTGAAGCGGCGATGCGGCGCGGGCAATTCGTACAAGCGAACTCCTTGGCCGAATTGACCGAAATGGCTGACTTCTTTGCCAAAGCGCCCGCCCCCCAGGCTGCGGGCGTGGCGGTGATGGCCACGTCGGGTGGCGCGGCAATTATGTCCACCGACGCCGCCGCCTCGAACGGAGTGACGCTGCCACAACCGGGCCTGGTGGCGCAGCAAGTATTGAATGAGTGTGTGCCCGAGTTCGGCTCGGCGCGCAACCCCTGTGATATCACCGGCCAAGTGCTGAACAACCCGAAAGCCTTTGAAGCATGCGCCCAAGCTATGCTGGACGACGTCGCGTACGGCGCGCTGGTGTTACCGCAGGTTACCGCAAGCCAAACTCTAGCCGAGCAGCGCTGCTCCGTGGTGTCGCGCCTGGCACAGGCGTCGGGCAAGCCGGTGTGTATCGTGTGGCTTTCCGACTGGCTGGAAGGACCGGGGGCTGCCACCTATGCCCGCGATGAGAAAATCGGTTTTTTCCGCGACACCGAACGTTGCTTCAAAACCATTGCACACTGGCATGTGTGGCACCAGCGGCGTGCGCAGGCCGCTCAGGCGCGGAGAGCCAGCGCCGCAATGCCGGAACCCCAAAGCCCGGATGCCGCCACACGCGCACAGGCCTTGGCACAATTGCGCCAGCAAGCGCGCATGGTGACCGAGCATGTAGCCAAGCAATTGGTGGCGCAATACGGCCTGCCGGTGGTGCCCGAAGTCAGTGCCACCACGGCTCAGGAGGCCGTGGCCGCCGCCGACCGCCTGGGCTACCCGCTGGTATTGAAATTCGATACACCCGACTTCGCCCACAAAACCGAGCTGGGGTTGGTCAAGGTCGACCTGCCCGACGCCGCCAACGTGGCCGCCGCATGTGCGGACATCAGTCAACGCATGGTCGGCCATGATGGTATTTTTTTGCTGCAGCCCATGGTGCGCGGCCATGTGGAACTGGCGCTGGGCATGAAGCGCGACCCGGTATTCGGCCCGCTGCTGATGGTAGGTCTGGGGGGGGTGCTGATCGAGGTGTTCGGCGACGTCGCCACTGAGCTCGCCCCTGTGACCACCACGCAGGCCCATGAAATGCTGCGCCGCCTCAAAGCTTATCAGCTGCTACAAGGCTACCGGGGCAAACCCGGTGTTGATCTGCCCGCACTCGTCCAATTGATTGCGCGCTTTTCGCAATTGTGCATGGATTGGGCCGACGAGGTGGAAGAAATCGACATTAACCCCGTGATCTGCCTTGCCCAGGGCTTTGCCATCGTGGACGCGCTGATCGTGCGCCGCATTCCGAGCAATCCTTGAACGAAAAACGTCATGAGCTGGTACTTCGAAGACTTTAGACCCGGCATCGAACCTGTGCTCACGTCTGAGCGCGTTATTACCGAGGCTGATGTGATGGCTTTCGCCGCCTTATCGGGCGATACCAATCCCCTGCACACCGATGCCGAATTTGCTCGCAACACCCCAATGGGTCAACGCGTGGCGCACGGTCTGCTGGTTCTGTCGGTGGCCACCGGCCTGTCTTCCGAAGCAGGTCAGTTGCAAGGTACGGCATTGGCCTTCTTGGGTATGGAGCAGTGGCAGTTTCATGCCCCGGTATTTTTCGGTGACCGCATCCGCCTGCGTTGGAGCGTGGCCGAGACGCGTCTGGCTTCCAACGGCCAGGCTGGTGTAGTCAAGCGAAAGATGGAAATCCTCAATCAAAAAGGCGATTTGGTTCAGTCCGGCCTCTTCGCCACCTTAGTACGAGCTCGCGGTGAGCGCGCTTAAAGCCAACTTTAGCAATCAGGAAACTTCCCATGGCACGACAAGATTGGAACACTTTTGGCCTCACCGAACATCAGCGAATAATCCGTGACTCGGTGCTGGATTTGCTGCAGGGCGTGATGTCACCAGAAAAAATCCGCGAACTTGATCGCGCAGGCGAATTCCCTTTCGAGGCCTATCGAGCCTTGGCCGACGCCGGCTGGATGAGCCTGCCGTTTTCTGAGGAAGTGGGCGGCTCCGGCGGTAGCCACAAAGACCTGGCAGTGCTGGTAGAGGCTATGGCCTACCACTACGCCAGCATGGCCACGGCCTACCTGACGACCGTGATTTACGCTGGGCAGCACATCGCGCTGCACGGCAGCGAACACCTCAAGAGCACCTACCTGCCAGGCATCATGGACGGAAGCATCCGTATGGCGATAGCGTTGACCGAGCCTGGCGCCGGCTCCGACGCGGCAGCCATCACCACGCGCGCCGAGCGCCGGGGCGACAGCTATGTGGTCAATGGGCAAAAGCTCTACATCACCTGCGCCCACGTGGCGCAGTATCTTGTGGCCGCCGTCAAGACCAGCCCCCAAGAGGGGCACCTCGGCATCAGCATTCTGTTGATTCCCACCAACGCCAAAGGCGTGTCCATCCGCATGCTCGACACCTTGGGCCGGCGCAGCACGCGCGCCACGGAGGTCTTTTTTGACAACGTCGAAGTGGCTGCTGAAAACCTGATCGGTGAGGAGAACAAAGGCTGGCGCGGCCTCATGAAGTGCCTGAATATGGAGCGCATGTGCCTGGCCGCCGCCGGTGCGGGCAACATGCAGCACGTAATCGACTATGCCAAGGACTACGCGATTGATCGCGTGCAGTTTGGTCAGCCCATCACGCGCTTTCAAGCGGTAGCTCACAAGTTTGCCGACATGCGCATCATGGCCGAGATTACGCGCCTGATGACCTACCGCGTGGCCGAAATGCTGGACTCAGGTATTGAGCCTCGCATCGAAACAGCCATGGCCAAGGTGGTTTCTACCGACAATGACTTTGCCTGTGCTAATCTCGGTATGCAAATCATGGGCGGCGCGGGCTACATGATGGAGCACGACATGCAGCGCTTCTTCCGCGACTCACGCATCGGTCCCGTAGGCGGTGGTTCCAATGAAATCCAGCGTAACATCATTGCCCAGATGATGGGACTGTGAAACGGAAACAAGTGACATGGAACGTATCGAATGTGATGACATCTGGGCGAACGAGACTCATGCCGTCTTCATGATGGCTGAAATCGGTCTCGGTGCAATCGACGTGAAAAAACGGAGCGGATCCGGCACGTCACTATTTCAGCCCGGACGTAACAAGACTGATCTTTAACAACAAGCCCGTACGCCGGATCGACCGCTTCAGCTTGCGCCCAGGTAGGCGGCTCGAACCTTGGAATCTCTCAAGAGTTCGTGGCCTGATCCCTGCAAGGTGACTTTACCCGTTTCCAATACATAAGCTCGGTCGGCTATTGCCAGTGCCTGGTTGGCCATCTGTTCCACCAGCAGAATGGTCAGCCCAGACTCATGCAGAGACCGGATCGAGCGAAAGACGTCCGCGATGATCAGCGGCGCCAGACCCAAGGAAGGCTCATCGAGCAGCAGTAACCTCGGCTCGCTCATGAGTGCCCTGGAGATCGCAAGCATTTGTTGCTCACCACCTGAAAGCGTCCCCGCCAATTGGTTGGCACGCTCCTTTAGGCGCGGGAACCGTTCAAACTCGCGTTCAATCAGTACCCTGGTGCGCGCCAGATTACCTTGCCGGGAATAGGCACCCAGCAGCAGGTTTTCACGCACGGTTTGATCCGGAAACACTCCTCTGCCCTCGGGCGACAAAGCAACACCCAGTCCCACCCGCTTGTGGGGTGGCACTGCAGTGCAGTCCTTGCCATCGATGTAAATGCGACCACTCTGCAAGGGCTCAAGCCCCACAATCCCTCTAAGCAGAGTGCTTTTGCCGGCGCCATTGGCGCCGATGATGGTGACGATCTCCCCAGCCTTCACCTCTAGGCTGACGCGTTTGACTGCTTGGATCGCCCCGTAGGAAATTTGGACGGATTCAAGTTTGAGCATGTGACGGTCCTTGACGTTCAGGTAGCCGCCAGGGCATCGCCGCCCAGGTACGCTTCGATGACTTTGGGGTTTTTTTGAATATCGACTGGCTTGCCCTCGGCAATCTTGATGCCGTAGTCCAGCACAATGACGTGGTCCGAGATACCCATCACCAGGTCCATGTGGTGCTCCACCATCAAGATCGTGGTGCCCAGGCGGCTGATCTTGACTAGCAACTCGCCCAGCTCGGCGGTCTCCTGGGGGTTCAGGCCAGCAGCAGGTTCGTCCAGCAGCAGCAACTTGGGCTCAGTGGCTAGCGCACGGGCCAATTCTGCACGGCGTTGCAATCCGTAGGGCAGGCTGCTAGCCGACGCGTCCTTCAAATGGGCCAGGCCCACCAGGCTCAACACGGCCAGTGCGTGCCTCTTCGCGGCGTCTTCCTGCCTTCGGGCGTTCGGCAAGGCGAAAAGAGAAGACCAGAATCCATTTTTCATGCGGGAATGGCGGCCCAGGATGACGTTGTCCAGGACGGACAGGTCACTAAACAGTCGCAGGTTCTGGAACGTCCGCCCCATGCCTAGGTAGCAAATGTAATGGGCGTTCTTACCGATGATGTTCCGATCCATAAACTTGATCACGCCTGCATCAGGGGTGACGATTCCGGTGATCATGTTGATCATCGTGCTCTTGCCGGCGCCGTTGGGCCCGATCAGCGCGTGTACATGTCCGCGCTGCAGACGGAACGAAACACTTTGTGCGGTTTTCACCCCGCCGTAGGACTTGCTGACGCCCTCGACCAAGAGGAGTTCGCCCTTGTCGTTGGAGTGCATGGCCAAGTTACTGTCAACGACAGGAGTGGTCTTCACAACGGTTGCATGACGCTTACGCTTGAACAACTGGTTGAACAAGCCGACTACACCACCCGGCATGACGTATAAGGCAAACAGCAGCAAGATGCCGTAGACCAAGTGCTGTACCGAAGGCCAGCGTGCCAACAGCGCATCGATCATTGTCAACACCACGGCCCCCACCAGCGGCCCGTACATGGAACCCACACCGCCAAACAGGACCAGCAACAAGATGAAGATGGACAGGTGAAAGGTGATGAAGTCTGAATTGATGTACTGGTTCTGCTGCGCGACCAGCGCGCCCGCGATGCCGCACGTGACCGCCGCCACGACAAAGGCGATAACCTTGGCGCGGTAGACTCGAACCCCGACCGACGAGGCAGCGATCTCGTCCGCCTGTAGCGACAGGAGTGCGCGTCCAAAGCGACCCAGAATCAGGTTGCGCAGCAACAAATGCACCACCACCGACAGCCCGAGGGCCAACCAGACCCACTGCTGGATAGTCAAAGGAGAACCGTTCCAGGTCAGAGGACGGATGCCATAGATGCCCATGGCTCCGCCGAACACGTCTGTCCATTCGGAGACGAGCTTTTCGACCACAATGCCGAACGCCATCGTCACCATGGCGAGGTAGGGGCCCTTCACACGCAGGGACGGCAACGCAATCAACACACCGCACAAACCTGAAATCACGGTAGCCAAGGCCAGCGCCATCCAGCCGCTCATTTCCGTACGGGTGGTCAACAGTGCCACTGCGTAGGCACCGGCCGCAAATAAGCCAGCTTGCCCCAACGATTTTTGCCCTGCATAGCCCACCAGAATGTTCATGCCGGCGGCACACAGGTAGTAAACGCACATCATGAAACCGATGCGCAGGTAGTAATCGTTGGACAGCTGACCCACCGCCGCAGCCAACACCAGGGCAGCAGCACCAACGCCCAGCAGATGCTTCAGGCCGGTCATACTTTTTCCACCATTTTGCTGCCGAACAAACCCGTCGGTCGGAAAGCTAAAACAAGGATCACCAGAGCAAAGATGGCGACATCTCGCCACTGTGCCGACCACAGGTTCACCATCGACTCGAGTACGCCGAGCACGAACCCACCGGCCACACAGCCCCGGGCGTTGTTCAGACCGCCGACCATGGCCGCAGAGAACCCTTTCAGGCCCACGGCCAGGCCCATGAAGAGGGAAGCCTGCGCAATGGGTGCCAGTAAAAATCCTGATAACCCCGCCAAGGCAGAGCTGATTACAAACGCACCGATCATCATCATGTTGACGTTGATGCCCATCAGGCTGGCCGCGCTGGAATTCTGGGCCACGGCACGCATGGCTTTGCCGATCATGGTCTTGCGCATCACATGGTCAAACGCGATCATGATCACCACTGACACGAAAAGCATCAGGACTTCCTGAGGGCGGATACCCACGCCGAAGATGCGCATCACTTCATCGCCCAGCGGGCCAGGCACCACCACCGGCTTGGGCCCCCAGATCGCCAGACCGATGCTCTGAAGAATCACACCAAAGCCCAGTGTGCTCATGACCCAGGACATGCCTGGTTTGCTGGCAAACGGACGGACACCCAGGACGTACAGCAACCACCCGGCCAGGCCCATGACCACCAAGGCCGCCACCAGGGCAAGTGCTTGTGAGCCGGCGCCAGGCACGAATTCACCGAACGATGTGGAGGTCAGCGGTTTGCCCAAAGCCAGAAACAGAATGGTCATGCCCACAAAGGCGCCAGCCGACACGAACTCGCCGTGAGAGAAGTTCAACGTCTTGGTGGTGGTGAAGGTGACGCTGAAGCCCAGCGCTACCAGGGCATAGGCGCTTCCAACGGCGGCCCCACTGATCAACGCCTGTAAGAGGGCAATTTCCATCCTAGATCTCCTGAATCAAAGTCTGCGGAACACCCGTTTCGCAGACATCCATTGCATCGCTGATCAGCGTTTGAAGTCGGCTGCGGTCAATGACTTGATGACGTTGTCGGCATGCTGCGTCAATTGACCGCCACTCCACTTTACAAAGGCGAAATCCGCAGCAGTCAGCGCTTCGTGTTGTATTTTGGAGAATGGCTTGTTGTAGGTCTTCATCACGCCTTCGACAGGTGCCTTCAAGTCTTCAAGAGCAATGCGCATTTTTTCACCATCGGTGCCACCAGCCTGGCGGATCGAAGCGGCGATCAACTGGACGGCGTCGTAACCATGCACCGTGAACGGGAAGGCGCTGGGTGCAGCCAACTTGTCTTTCACGCGATCAAACAAGGCTTTTTGTTTTGGCGTGGCGGCGTTCACCATGGTGCGCATGAAGATCGGTTTCTCTGCCAGTGTCTTGCCAGCGGCATCGTAGAAAGTGACGTTGTCCGCTGCCCAGGAAGACAGCACCGCCGGGAAGTAGTTGATCTTTTCCATGCTGCGCATCAACTGTCCGGTGGGTGTACCCTGGGCCCACACAATGATCGCATCAACGCCGGCCGATTTCATCTTGTTCAGTTGCGAGGTCATGTCGGGGTCGGCCACGGCAAAACGCTCGGTGGCGGCTGGTTCGATGCCCTGTAGCGTGGCAATTTCCTGCATATCTTTGAGACCACCCTGACCAAAGCCTGTGGTCTCCGCCATCAGCCCCATTTTTTTGTAGCCCACCTTTTTGGCGTAAGCCATCAACCCCGCCACTTGTTCACGGTCCACCATGGACACACGAAACATGTAGTTGTCTGCGCCTGCGCTCACTGGCCTGGTGATGTCAGTACCACCTCCTATCATGCCCATCGATATGATTTTTTTCTGGTTCGGTATATGCTTCCAAGCCATCGCGTTGCCGGAGTTGGTGGGGCCGAACACAGCGACCACTTTCTCGTTGTCGATCAGGTCGCTCATATTCTGGATTGACCTCGGAGGCTGGGACTGATCGTCACGAATGACCAGCGTCAATTTCCGGCCCAGCACACCACCGGCGGCATTGATATCTTCAATGGCGGCCTGGATACCCAACACGCCGGCCGCACCACTTTGCGCAGAGGGCGAAGCTGACAGGTCACCGTTGAAGCCCAGCTTGATGTCCTGGGCAGCCACTGCCATAGACAGCATGGACGCAGCAGCAGCAATGGCCAAACGGCGTGTTATCAGAATAACTTTCATAAACAGTCTCCTTGTGGAATTAGAGGTTTGGCTCGCCTTGGGTAAACCATCTGCGTGCGAGACCACTGATGGCAGAAAAAGGGGAATCAAATGGCCAGAAAACCACCATCGACCGGTATGGTCACACCAGTCACGTAGGTGGACATGGACGACGCCAGGAAAATTACGGCACCCACCAGTTCTTCCGGCTTACCCACCCGGCCCATGGGAATGCGGATCAGAAATTTCTCCAGCTTGGCCGAGTCGGAGCGCGTGGCGACGGTCATGGGCGTTTCAATCACCCCGGGTGCAATTGCATTGACGCGAACGCCGTCCTTCGCCAGATCGGCCGCCAGAGACTGCGTGAGCATCTTCACGGCGCCCTTGGAAGGCGAGTAGCCCAGACTGCCCGCCTGACCGGCGTAGGACGCAATCGACGCCACATTCACCACGGTTCCATGGGTCTGGCGCAGCGATGGCAGCCAGGCATGGGTCACATTGAAGGTGCCTTCCAGGTTGACCTTCATGACCTGTTGCAGGTTCTTGGCCGCGTTGGGGCTGTCCACACCCTCACGGATGATGATGCCCGCGTTGTTAACGAGAACGTCAATTGATCCGACCGTGGCTTCAATGTTTTGGGCTAGCGTCTTGCAGGCGTCTGCATCGGTGACATCGAGGCGGTAGCTGTAGGCCTTGCCGCCCTTGCCCTGAATGAGTGCTGCGGTCTCGGCGGCGTTTGCTTCATTTATGTCGGTCACAACCACGCGGGCACCCGCTTCGGCCAACCCGAGGGCGATGGCGCGCCCATTGCCTTGCCCGGCCCCCGTGATGAAGGCAACCTTTCCATTGAGTAGGTTTTGAGGAATCATGTTTTTTTGCTGATGAACTTTTACCTGGCCTGGTCGGCAATGTGGTTGGCCGCGATGTAGCCAAACGTCAGGCCCGGGCCCAGCGTGATACCTGCACCCGGGTATTCGCCGCCCATGATGCTGACGGCATCGTTACCAACCGCGTAAAGCCCCGGGATCACCCCGCCATCGGCTTGGATGACGCGGGAATGCGCATCGGTCTTGAGTCCCATGAACGAACCAATGTCACCCGGCACCAGCTTAATCGCGTAGAAGGGTCCGGACTGCAACGGTTCGACACAGGGATTGGGGCCGTGCAAGGCGTCTCCCTGATAGCGGTTGTAGGCCTTGCTGCCTCGGCCGAACTGGGGGTCCCGTCCGAACCTGGCCTGATCGTTGTACTCACGGATCGTTTCTTCCAGCGCGCCCGGGTTGATCCCGAGTTGCTGCGCCAAGTCGGCGACCGTGCGTCCTTTTTTCAGATATCCGTTGCGCAAGTGTTCCCCCATCGGCATCGGGAAGGGCTTGACAAAGCCCAAACCATATCGACGGATAGCACGATGGTCAGCGATGAGATATACGGCCGTCTCATCCTGCCCCTTGCTCACTTGCACCATGGCTTGCACGACGTCGTGGTAAGAGTTGGCCTCGTTTGTGAAGCGCTTGCCAGACTTAGCAACGGCAATCACACCCGGTTTCGCGCGGTCAATGAAATGGGGCATGATGCCCGTGCTACCGTCCTTGCGAGGCACCAGAGACATCGGTGTCCAAGCGGCGGCATTGGGCAGCGAATCGTCAAAAACGCCTCCTACCGCTTCTGCCATCCGCGCGCCATCTCCCTGGTTGGTTGAAGGGGTCGGAGACCAATGCTCCATCCCATTGGGCGCATGCGAATACACTTTTTTGATGCGTTCGACATCGTGAGGAATTCCGCCACTGGCCAACACCACACCAAGCCTGGCCTTGACGTTGACCCGGCTACCTTCGCGATCTACCACCGCACCAGTGACATGGGTTTCATCACGCAACAATTCAACAGCAGGTGAAGACAGCCAGACCGGGATGGACATGTCTGTGGCTGTCTTTGCGAGACGGGCTGCCAGAGCATTGCCGTTGGTCAGCGTCATGCCCCGACCATAGGTCAACACCTCCCCAAAGTGTTTGGTCAGGCGCTTGGTCACATACCAGGCAGACTCAAGCGAGCGACTGGCACGCATGAAGTGGATGATTTCCTTGCCCGATCCGATGGTCAGGCCAAACACGGTCAACTCAGGCAACACTGGCCCCAAGGTCTTTAGCAGCGGTCCCAATTCCCGTGCATCGTAGGGTCGGGTCACCATCGAGCGGCCACCTTGAGCAGCACCGGGCGCCTCAGCATGGTAATCGGGGAACGTCAACGGCATGTCGAACTGCACGGCCGTTTTCGACATGAAGAAATCGATCGCTGCCGGGCCATGATTGAGGAAGGCGCGGGTGCGTGCCTCGTCAAAGTGCTCGCCAGCCTGGTCTTTGATGTAGGTCAGCGCCTGGTCAGGAGACTCATGGTGCCCCATGGCCTTCGCCAAGTGAGTGTTGGGCACCCAGAGCCATCCGCCTGAGCGGGAGGTGGTTCCACCATAATACGGGGCCTTCTCCGCCACGATGACCTTGAGCCCACGGCTCACGGCGGTGATCGCCGCCGACATTCCTGACGCGCCGGACCCGATCACGAGAACGTCGCACTCCACTTGCTGCGCTGCTGACATCGACATCTCCAAAACAAAGGTGAGCATGCGACTGTCGCCGCCCTCTAAATTATGATTAGGATATGATGGATGCGCTAAATATAAACTAGGTATATACCCCACGCTAACGAGCTAATCATTGTTGAATAATGTACGGATATGATTCCTTTCATGCCTAAGACCACCTCAAGCCACATCGAGGACCACGCTGAACCGGCCCGGGATCGCGAGCGACGAGGTATTCAGTCGATTGAAGTCGGCGGGGAGATCCTCAAAGTCCTGTGCTCTGATCCTCGACCGATGGCGCTGCGCGATTTGGCCAAGGCAGCCAACATGGCCTCTGGCAAGATCCACCCTTACCTAGTGAGCTTCGGAAAAATCGGTCTGGTGGCGCAGGATCCCGTCACGGGCTATTACCTGCTCGGGCCCATGGCCATTCAGCTGGGCTTGACCAGCTTGCAGACCCTCAATCCGATCCGGGAAGCCACACCTTTTGCAGAGGCGCTGGCCAACGAGACCAGCCATAGTGTTGCGTTGGCGGTCTGGGGCAATTTGGGTCCGACCATTGTTCGGCTTATCGACGCCAGTTATCCCGTTCATACCAACATCCGCACGGGCACGGTCATGTCGCTGGCGAACACCGCGACCGGTCGGGTGTTTTCGGCATACCTGCCCAGGCAGCTCATCGACAAGATGCTCAAGGACGACTGCATCAGGCTTGGGCCGGACATTGCACATCCGCTGGATGCGAAGGTGGTTGAAAACCTAATCGATGAAACGCGTGCTCGTCACCTGTCACGCGGTGTGAATCATCCAACCCCTGGCGTGGCTTCGTTTTCAGCGCCGGTTTTTGACTATTCGGGCAACATCGCCCTGGCGGTAACGATCATGGGTCCCACCGGCACATTTGACCCCGACTGGAATGGCCCAGTGGCAAAAGCCCTGCATTCCTGCACCACTGCTATCTCCAGACGGCTTGGGTATACGCAGGTGCAAGCCATACGTTCAGGCAAAGTGGTTGCTGGGTGATAGCCATTGCGGCTATTCTGACTTGACCCCTGTAGCCCTACCAAGTCAAAGTAGAGAAGTCCAAGGTCGCAAGGTTAATTGATTTCCGTTGTGGTTGATTGGGATTGAGTAGCATCGCCAGCACGCTGGCGATGCTACTCGGCGAATTGAGCCGGTGGTTGCGACCCAGACTGCTGTGCGGCCTGACCTCGTTGTAGTCCCGCCTCCAGATGGCAATGGTTGAGCGGGTCTGATGTGGCGTTTCAAACCAGTGTTCGTTCAGGCACTCGTCTCTGAACTTGCCATTGAAGCTCTCAAGATAGCCGTTCTGCATCGGGCGGCCCGGCTCGATCAGGAAGTGCCGGATGCCATGGCTTTGCGCCCAAGCCATGAATGCTCGGCTGGTGAACTCCGGACCGTTGTCGGTTCGAACAGCCAATGGATAACCCCGGAAGATGGCAGCGCGGTCCAGCAACCTGGTGGCGTACTGGCCCGAGATGCCCCACCACGGTAATGTCCACGCACTCGTGGCTGAAGTCGTCAGCCACCGTCAGGCACTTGATATGCCGGCCATTGGCCAGGCTGTCGCTTACAAAGTCCATGCTCCACACTTCATTGACACCTTGAGCCAGTTGCAGCGGCACGCGCTCATTGACTGGCCGCTTGGCTTTCTTGCGTCTTCTCACGGCCAGATTGGCGACGCTGTAGAGCCGATAGATACGTTTGTGGTTCACCCCCGGTAACTCAGGACGCCGCAGGTCGTGAATGCGCCGGTAGCCAAAGCGCCCGAGTGCCTGTCCACTCCAGCCCATGATACGGCGCCAGCAAGATACTGACGCTGCTATACATCGGACTCCACAGGCTGGCGGCGGCATAGCCCCGCGAAATGGTCGCAAAGAATGCAATTTTTTCGTCGAGTGTGGACTGTTCTGCCCGCGAGGCTAATCGCAATAAGAAAGCGTCGTCCTGGATCTGTTCACGGCCGTGCTGGGGCCGATCATTGCGCTGTAGCGGGTGCCTGGGGCCGGTCGTCGCGGTCAGCCCGGGTAGATCCATCCCCGTCACACCTGCTCAATGATTACTGGTCCGGCTTGCGCACCAATCCTAACTAACAACCGTTCTGTTAATATGCTTGGGTAGCGCACGCCCAAGCCGGTCGGTATCCGACAGGCAGAGACGGTTGTTCCTGTTTGCCATCCACTTCACTCCAAGGAAGACTCCCATGTCCGTCGAACCCCCTATCCTGTTTGCGGTCGATGCCGACGGCATCGGCACCCTGACGCTGAACCGGCCGGAGCAGCTCAACGCCTTCGATCTTGAAATGGTCGACGCTTGGCGCTCGGCGCTCGAGCAGGCCGAGGCCGATGAGCGCGTCAAGGTCATTGTCGTCACCGGCACCGGTCGTGCGTTTTGCGCGGGTGGCGACTTTGAGGAGATGGCCAAGTTCAGCGAACTCGACAGCATGGGGCGCAAGGATTTTCTTTATCGGCATGTGCATCGCATCGCGCTGACGTTGGAGCGGATGGAAAAACCGGTCATTGCCGCTGTCAACGGCGCGGCGCGCGGCGCGGGCTGTGACATGGCTTTGATGTGCGATATCCGGTTGATGGCCAGCTCGGCCACGTTGGCCGAGAGTTATATCAACATCGGGCTGATGGCCGGTGATGCCGGTGCCTGGTACTTGCCGCGACTGATAGGCACTGCGCGCGCGCTTGAGCTGTTCTGGACCGGTCGCGTGGTGGGGGCGGAAGAGGCCGAGCGCATTGGCATGGTCAATCGCGTGGTGCCCGATGCCGAACTGATGGCGGCCACTTACGAGATGGCGCGCACCATTGCCTCCAAGCCGCAGCAGGCGGTGCGCTTCTTTCGTCGCGCCGTCTACCAAAGCCAGACCATGGCGCTCGCCACGCACCTGGACATGGTGTCCTCTCACATGGCGGTGCTCGAAGACACGCCCGAGCATCGCGCCGGCATTGCGGCCTTCCGCACCCGCTCGCGCGCCAGCAAGTAACAAAGGGTGGCGCCGTGCAAGGCATTCTGAGTGGCATCACCGTCATCGATCTGTCCCGCTTGATTGCCGGGCCATACGCGGCCATGGTGCTGGCCGACCTGGGCGCGCGCGTCATCAAGGTCGAGGCCATGACCGGCGAGGAGGGGCGGCATTTTGGCCCGCCGTTTTATGGCGACTCCAGCGTCGCTTTCATGACCTGCAACCGGGGCAAGGAGTCGATCGCGCTGGACATACGCACCCCGGCCGGGCGCGCGGTGCTGGAGCGGCTGATTTCAAAAGCCCAGGTGCTGGTGCACAATTTTCGCCCCGACTTTGCCAAAGCCCATGCGCTGACCTACGACGCGGTGCGGCGCCTCAACCCGACGATGGTGTACTACATGGTCAGCGCCTTTGGTGAGCAGAGCGACTACCGGCTCAGACCCGCGGTCGACAGCGTGGTGCAGGGCATGACGGGCGCCTTCTACGCCAGTGGTGAAGAGGGCGACGCACCGATTCGCATCGGCTTGCCAATCATTGACGTGGCTTCCGGCATGTGCGGCGCCTTGGGCGTGCTGGCCGCCGTGATGCACCGGCAGCAGACCGGCCAGGGGCAGCGCGTGGAGCTGTCGCTGGCGGACACCATGTTCAATTTTCTTGCCAGCAAGGTGGGTGAATATGCGATTGAACAGCGCGAGCCGATTCGCTCGGTGAACCTGCCGATTGCGGTGCCGAGCCGTCACTTTCGCGGCTCCGACGGTGCCTGGTTCAGCGTGTCGGTGGTGAATGAAGGGGCGTTCAAGCGGTTTTGCGCCGTCATCGAGCGGCCCGAGTGGCTCACCGATCCGCGTTACCAGCGCAACGCCGTGCGCATTGCCAACCGGCCGGCGCTGCTGGCTGAACTGGAGGCGATTTTCATCACCCGGCCGGCGACCACCTGGGTGGCCGCCTTCGAGGCTGCCGACATTCCCTGTGGTCCGGTGAACACGGTGTCCGAGGCCATGGCCGACCCGGTGCTGGCCGGTCGCTTTGTTGAACATCCGGCGATGCCCGGCCTGCCGCTGATCCCCTTTCCAGCGCAACTTGCCGCGGGCATGCGCCGGCCCGACGCCATGCCGCCACCGCCCAAGCTGGGCGAGCACAGTCGGAACATTCTTGGCGAGCTGGCATACAGCCCGGACGAGGTAGATCAACTCGTGAAAGACGGTGTAGTCGCACACGACTTGAATCAATGTCATCTGTAGGTACCCAAACTTTAATAGGAGAGTCAAATATGTCGGACCAAGAAGTAATTTACGAAGTCAAGAACTTTGTCGCCACCATCACCATCAACCGGCCTAAGACGCTCAATGCCTTCACTGGCGACACCATAAAGGAAATGGAGCGACTGCTGGCCGAGGCCGGCGACGATCCGAAGGTCGGTGTGATCGTGTTGACCGGTACCGGCGAGCGCGCCTTCTGCGTCGGCGGTGATGTCAACTGGGAAAAGGGCGAAGGCGGCAAGAGCGGCCTGCAGGACCTGGAGTTCAACTTCAACCGGCAGATCGCCGAATGCCCCAAGCCGGTGATCGCGCGTGTCAACGGTTATGCCATTGGCGCCGGTCACCACATTGCCTACTTTTGTGACTTCACGATTGCCGCCGATCACGCGATCTTCGGTCAGAACGGGCCACGCGTCGGCTCACCGGCGGGCGGCTACATCGTCTCGCACGCGGCCAATGTGCTTGGCCACAAGCGGGCGCGCGAGCTGTGGATGCTGTGCCGCCGCTACAGCGCGAAGCAGGCGTTCGACTGGGGTCTGGCCAATTCGGTGGTGCCGATGGCCCAGCTCGACGCGGAGGTGCAGAAGTATTGCGACGAATTGCTGTCGCTGTCGCCGACCTGCCTGAAGATTGTCAAGCGCTCGTTCTACCACCACATGGCGCCGATCATGGGCAAGGACATGAACGACCTGATCCAGGAAGTGGCACCCAACTATTTCAACACCGGCGAGCAGCAGGAAGGGGCCAGCGCCTTTCTTGAAAAACGCAAGCCCGACTTCAGTAAATTCCGCTAACCGGTAACTTTTGTCCTGCGCGGTTCGGCGGGGAAATTTTAGAGACTGAAAATGACAAACCAAGAACGCTACCCCGAGTTGCGCGCCGCCCTGCGCGATCTTTTCAAACGCTTCCCCGACGAATACTTTCGCAAGATCGACGACGCCCGTGCTTACCCCGAGGCGTGTGTTGACGCGTTGACCCGCGCCGGCTGGCTGGCCGTGATGATTCCGCAAGAGTACGGCGGTGCCGGCCTGGGTCTGGCCGAAGCCTCGGTGGTGATGGAAGAGGTCAACCGCTGCGGCGGCAACGCCGGTGCCTGCCACGGCCAGATGTACAACATGGGCACCTTGCTGCGCCATGGCTCCGACGAGCAAAAGCGCCGCTACCTGCCCAAAATCGCCAGCGGCGACCTGCGCCTGCAATCCATGGGCGTGACCGAGCCAACCACAGGCACCGACACCACCAAGATCAAGACCACCGCGGTCAAGCAGGGCGACCGCTATGTGGTCAATGGCCAGAAGGTCTGGATCTCGCGGATTCAGCACTCCGACCTGATGATTCTGCTGGCACGCACCACCCCGCTCAAAGATGTGACGCGCAAGTCCGACGGCATGTCGATCTTCATCGTTGACCTGCACCAGGCCATTGGCCAGGGCATGACGGTGAACCCGATCCGCAACATGGTCAACCACGAGACCAACGAGCTGTTTTTCGATAACCTCGAAATCCCGGCCGAAAACCTGATTGGCGAGGAGGGTAAAGGTTTCAGGTACATTCTTGACGGTCTGAACGCCGAGCGCACCCTGATTGCCGCCGAGTGCATTGGCGACGCCCGTTGGTTCGTCGAGCGCAGCACCCGCTACGCCCGCGAGCGCCGCGTGTTTGATCGCCCGATCGGACAGAACCAGGGCGTGCAGTTTCCGCTGGCTGAAGCCCACATCGAAACCGAGGCCGCCGACCTGATGCGCTGGCGCGCCTGCGAGCTGTTCGACGCGCACCAGCCCTGTGGCGCCGAGGCCAACATGGCCAAGTACTTGGCCGCCAAAGCCTCCTGGGAGGCGGCCAACACCGCTATTCAGACCCATGGCGGCTTCGGCTTTGCCTGCGAATACGATATCGAGCGCAAGTTCCGCGAGACCCGGCTGTACCAGGTGGCGCCGATCTCCACCAACCTGATCCTGAGCTACGTGGCCGAGCATGTGCTCGGGCTGCCACGCTCATTCTGAAAGAAATTGCCATGCGTCCATTGGAAGGAATGCTGATCGTCACGCTGGAGCACGCGATTGCCGCGCCGTTCTGCACCCGTCAGTTGGCCGACCTCGGCGCGCGCGTCATCAAGGTCGAGCGACCGGGCGAGGGCGACTTTGCCCGCGCCTACGACACCCGGGCCCACGGCTCGGCCTCGCACTTCGTCTGGTGCAACCGCTCCAAGGAAAGCCTGACGCTCGACCTGAAAAATCCCGATGCCCGCGCCGTGCTGCAAAAGCTGGTGCAGCGGGCCGACGTGCTGGTGCAAAACCTGGCGCCCGGCGCTGCCGCGCGCATGGGGCTGGACCATGCCAGCCTGGCGCCGGTCAACCCGCGCATCGTGGTGTGCGACATCTCCGGTTACGGCGACGGCGGCCCCTACACCGAGAAAAAAGCCTACGACCTGCTGATCCAGAGCGAAGCCGGTTTTGTGTCGGTGACCGGCACGCCGGAGCAGCCATCCAAGGCCGGGCTGTCGATTGCCGACATCGCCGCCGGCATGTACGCCTACAGCAGCGTGCTGGCAGCCTTGCTGGAGCGCGGGCGCACGGGGCGCGGCCAGCGGCTCGAAATCTCGATGCTCGAAGCCATGTCCGAATGGATGGGCTTCCCGCTCTACTACACGCTGGACGGCCAGCCGCCGCCGCCGCGTGCCGGCGCCTCGCACGCCGCCATTTACCCCTACGGCCCCTTTACCTGCGGCGACGGCAAGCAGGTGGTGCTGGCAGTGCAGCACGACCGCGAATGGGCCACCTTCTGCAACCAGGTGTTGCAGTTGCCCGAGCTGACCGCACAGTACCTGGGCAACGCCAACCGGCTGGCCCAGCGCGAGAAACTGCGCGGCATCATCGAAGGCGTCTGCGCCACCCTGACCGCGGCGCAACTGGTGGCGCGGCTAGACGCGGCGCAAATCGCCAACGGCCAACTCAACGAGATGGCCGACCTGTGGAAGCACCCGCAACTCGCGGCGCGCGGGCGCTGGACTGAGATCGGTTCGCCCGGCGGCCCGCTGCCGGCGCTGTACCCGCCGCACCACGTCCAGGGCAGCGAGCCGCCGCCCATGGGGCCGGTGCCTGCGCTGGGCCAGCACACCGAAGCCATCCTGACCGAGCTCGGCTACGGCGAGACTGACATCGTCCGGCTGCGTGCGGACCAAGCCATCTGACTGCGAGATCGATGCCATGACCCTGGATACAAACCCGAGCGCGACGCTGGCCGCCTTTGCTGCCGGCTTGCAATTCGACAGCATTCCGGCGCCGGTGCTGCGCCGCACCGAAGACCTGTTCCTCGACTGGTACGCCTCCGCGCTGGCGGGCAAGGGCGCGCGGCCGGTCGAGGCCATCGAGGCCTACGCCCGCAGTATGGGGCCGGACTCCGGCCATGCCGAGGTGCTGATCTCGCGCCGCATGACTTCGCCGCATTTCGCCGCCATGGTCAACGCCGCGGCCTCGCACTTTGCCGAGCAGGATGACGTGCACAACGGCTCCGTGTTCCACCCGGCGGCGGTGGTGTTTCCGGTGGCGCTGGCCATCGCGCAGGACATCGGCGCGAGTGGACGCGAGTTCCTGGCCGCTGTGGTGGCCGGTTACGAGGTCGGCATTCGCGTCGGCGAATTCCTGGGCCGCTCGCACTACCGCATCTTCCACACCACGGCCACCGCCGGCACGCTGGCCGCCGCCGCCGCCGCCGGGCGCTTGCTGAAACTCGATGCCGCCACCCTGCTGCATGCCTTCGGCAGCGCGGGCACGCAGTCCGCCGGCTTGTGGGAATTCTTGCGCGACGCCGCCGACTCCAAGCAACTGCACACCGCGCACGCGGCATCCTGCGGTCTGGCGTCGGCCTACCTGGCACGAAGCGGTTTTACTGGGGCGCGCCAGATTCTGGAGGGCGCGCAGGGCATGGCGGCGGGCATGTCGAGCGACGCCGACCCGGCGCGGCTGACCGACCGCCTGGGCCAGCGCTGGGCCACGGCGGAAACCTCGTTCAAATACCACGCCTCGTGCCGCCACACCCACCCCAGCGCCGACGCGCTGCTGGCGCTTATGCAGGCGCACGGCGTGAAAGCCGACGACATCGAAAGCGTCACCACCCATGTGCACCAGGGCGCCATCGACGTGCTGGGCCGCGTGACGGTGCCCGCCACTGTGCACCAGGCCAAGTTCTCCATGGGCACGGTGCTGGCGCTGGCCGCCGAATACGGCTTTGCCGGGCTGAATGAATTTGAAGCGCATTACCTCGCCCCGCGCGTGGCCGCCTTGCGCGACCGCGTGACCATGCAGCTCGACGCCGAGGTTGACCAGGCCTACCCGCAGCGCTGGATTGGCAAGGTGACGGTCAGCACGCGTGACGGCCGCACGCTGAATGCGCGCGTCGACGAGCCCAAGGGCGACCCCGGCAACACCCTGACCCGCGCCGAGCTCGAAGACAAGGCCCAGCGCCTGGCCGCCTACGGCAAGGGGGCGACGCCTGCCGAGATGGAGGCACTGATCGCACGCGTCTGGGCGGTCGCACAGTCACCGCGTATGGACCGCTGGCTGGGGGCATGAACATGGCAACCAGCCCCCATAGTCTGCCGCGCGTCTATCTTTTTGTGCCCGCCGACCGGCCTGAGCGTTTTGCCAAGGCGCGCGCCAGCGGCGCCGACGCGGTGATCGTTGACCTGGAAGACGCGGTTGCCCCCGAGGCAAAGGCGCGCGCACGCGACGCGCTGGCGCTAGCGCTTGATGAGTCGGGGCCGCTGATAGTGCGCATCAATGCTGCCGGCTCGCCCTGGTTTGAAGACGATCTAAAGTTGTGTCGCCATCCTGGTGTGGCCGAGGTGATGCTGCCCAAGGCCGAGGGCATCGATGCCGTCTGCACCGTGGTCGAGACCACCTTCAAGGACGTGTTGCCCATCATCGAGTCGGCGCGCGGCCTGCATGAGATGGACAACATCGCACGCGTGCCGGGCGTGGTCCGCCTGGCTTTTGGCAGCGTCGATCTGGCGCTCGATCTGGGCATTGACTGTGCGCCCGATGGCGCGGAGACTGAGCTGCTGGCTTTCCGCTCCCAAGTGGTGCTGGCCTCGCGGCTGGCCGGGCTGGCTGCGCCGGTTGACGGCGTCAGCACCGCGATCGACGACCTGCAACGCTTGCAGGCGGACGCCGAGCGCGCACGTCGGCTCGGCTTCGGCGCCAAGCTGTGCATTCACCCGAAGCAGGTGGCCGGCGTTCAGGCGGTGTTTACGCCGACCCCCGAGCGGCTTGACTGGGCGCGCCGCGTCTGCAAGGCATTTGCATCGGCTGGTGGTTCCGCCGTGGCCGTGGACGGCCAGATGGTCGACCTGCCGGTGTACCAGCGTGCGCATGCCGTGCTGCGTAGCGTTGGCCTGGAAGCCTGATTTTTCATTGACCCGACTGGAGAGAATCCATGATCCCCCACGCTCACATTCGTTCGCTGCCCCCCGAGGGGGCGCATGCCTCCTTTGAGGCGGCTCGGCAGGAGGCAGCATGACCCGCAAGAACAAACCCATCCGCTCCGACATTGCCTGGAGTACCCCCGACCGCATCGAAGTGCACGGCAAGAGTCTGCCCGACGAGATCCTCGGCCATCTCAACCTGGGCGACATGGCCTTCCTGCAGATTGTCGGGCGCCTGCCGACGCCGCAGGAATCCAATGTGTTCAACGCCATTGCGGTAACGCTGGTCGAGCACGGCATCACGCCAAGTGCGCTGGTCGCGCGACTGACATATGCCGGTGCGCCCGAATCGCTGCAGGCGGCGGTGGCGGCCGGATTGTGCGGCCTGGGCAGCGTGTTTGTCGGCAGCACCGAAGGCACCGCCAGGATGCTGTGCGAGGCACTGCCGCCGGGCACGCGCGGCGCCGATCTGGAGCGCATAGCGCGCGAAACCGTGGTAGCCTACCGTGAGCGCGGCCAGATCATTCCCGGGCTCGGCCATCCGCTGCACAAGCCGGTCGATCCGCGCGCCCCGCGCCTGTTCCAGATCGCCAGGGACAACGGTTTTTCCGGCGACTACATCCGGCTCGAACAATTGATTTGCGCCGAGGCCGAGCGCGCCGCTGGCAAGTCGCTTCCCGTCAACGCGACCGGCGCCATTGGCGCCATCAGCTGCGAGCTCGGGCTGCCATGGAAGATCGTGCGCGGCATTGGTGTCCTGGCGCGCGCCATCGGGCTGGTGGGCCATATCCTCGAAGAGAGTAACAACCCGATCGCGGTCGAGATATGGCAGCGTGTCGAAGACGAGGCCACCCAACACATCAGACCACAAGGCGCCTGAAGCGCTGCGGCTGGAAAAATTCGATTTCTATGGTGGCAAGCTGCTCACAACCGGTAACCTTTACTGGGCCAGCGACCTACGCCTGTTTGATACCCCGGGGCTGCTTGCCCGCTGAACTTTCTTGAAGGTGAAACCATGTCCCGTACCCTCCTCAAGTCCAAGATCCACCGCGCCACAGTGACGGCATGCGAACTGCATTACGAGGGCTCCTGCGCGATCGACGAGGATCTGATGGATGCTGCCGATCTGCGCGAGAACGAGCAAATTCACATCTGGAACATCAACAACGGTGAGCGCTTTGTCACCTACGCCATCAAGGGCGAGCGAGGCTCGGGCATGATCTCGGTCAACGGTTCAGCGGCACGCCGTGCTGCAGTGGGCGACCTCATCATCATCGCGGCCTTTGCCCAAGTGCATGAAGAGCGGGTCGCTGGGCATCATCCCCAACTGGTGTTTGTGGACGAGCACAACCGCCAAACAGCCTTGCGCCACCACGTGCCAACGCAGGCACTGTGATGTCGGCAAGCCTCTCCAGCCGCAGCACGGCCAGCGTGTGGCATCCCTGCACCCAGATGAAACGCCACGAGACCCAGCCGCCGCTGGCGCTGGTGCGCGGCAGCGGTGCCTGGCTCTATGACGAAGCGGGCAAAGGCTACCTGGACGGCTTGAGTTCCTGGTGGGTCAACCTGTTCGGCCACGCGAACCCGCGCATCAACGCCGCCGTGAAAGCCCAGCTCGACACGCTGGAGCATGTGATGCTGGCCGGGTGTACCCATGCGCCTGTGGTCGAGCTTTCCGAGCGGCTGGCGGCGCTGACAGGGCATGCACTCGGGCATTGCTTTTACGCCTCTGACGGTTCCTCCGCCGTAGAAATCGCACTCAAGATGAGCGCCCACTACTGGCGCAACAGCGGCCAACCCCTCAAGCGTGACTTTGCCTGCCTCGCGCAGAGCTACCACGGCGAAACCCTGGGGGCCCTGGGCGTTACCGATGTGCCGCTATTTCGTCAGGCTTACGATGGCCTGCTGCGACCGGCCCACATCGTCGCCAGCCCGGATGCACGTGCAGCCCGTCCGGGTGAAAGCGCGCGGGACGTGGCAGCGCGCGCGGCGGAAACACTGCGGCAGTTGTTCGAGGCCAAGGCCGACACCCTCGCCGCGCTGATCGTGGAACCGCTGGTGCAGTGTGCCGCTGGCATGGCCATGCACGATGCGCAGTACCTGCAGGACATCCGCCGCCTGTGCGACCAGTACCACGTGCATTTGATCGCTGATGAAATCGCCGTGGGTTGTGGCCGCACCGGCACCTTCTTCGCTTGTGAGCAGGCCGGGAATGGGGAAGGTGAGGGGGAAAGGATGTGGCCCGACTTCCTCTGCTTGTCCAAAGGCATCAGCGGCGGCTACCTGCCGCTGTCACTGGTGATGACGACGCCAAATGTCTACCAGGCTTTTTACGACGATGGCATCAACCGTGCCTTTTTGCATTCCCATTCCTACACCGGCAACCCGCTGGCCTGCCGCGCAGCCCTGGCTTGCCTGGACATTTTTGAAGAAGACGATGTGCTGAACGCCAACCGCGTGCGTGCCAGGCGGCTCAGCACCCTGCTCGCTCCTGTAGCCGCGCACCCGCAGGTGCGGCATTTCCGGCAGCAGGGCATGATTTGGGCCTTTGACGTTACGATTGAAGATCCCGCGCAGGCAGCCTCCTTCTCGCGGCGCTTTCATGCCTTGGCCTTGGAACGCGGGTTGATGCTGCGCCCCATCGGTAAAACCGTCTACCTGATGCCGCCCTATATCCTGAACGACCACGAACAGACATTGCTTGCCGAGGGCGTGCAAAGCGCCTTGTCCGAAGCGCTGCGAACCTGAAACCGCCATGCATTTGATCGACACCCTGGAGGCGCGCATGGCGCAACTCGACGCCCAACACCTGCGCCGCCGCACGCGCCCTACGCAATCGCCCTGTGAGCCCCATGTCAAGCTGAACAACCGTGATTGCCTGGCGTTTTGCTCGAACGACTACCTGGGGCTTGCCAACCACCCTGCGGTGGTGGCGGCCTTGCAGGAAGGGGCCGGGCTGCACGGCGCGGGCAGTGGCGCATCCCACCTCATCAGCGGACACAGCCAGGCGCACGAGGCGCTGGAGCACCGGCTGGCGGAGTTTGTCAACCCCCAGTTCGAGACCTGCCGCACGCTGTTTTTTTGCACTGGCTACATGGCCAACCTGGCGGTGACGCCTGCGCTGGCAGCCACGGGCGAGCCCACGGCGATTTTTTCGGAAGCGCTCAACCACGCCTCGCTGATCGACGCGGTGCGCCTGGCCCGAGGCGCGCGTATGCATGTGTATCCGCACGGCGATTTGCGAACCCTGGAGACGAGGCTAGCGCAAGAGACAGCGACGAACAAGCTGATCGTGACCGACAGCGTGTTCTCGATGGATGGCGACATCGCACCGCTGCCGCAGTTGCTGGCCCTGGCCGAGCGCTATGGTGCTTGGCTGATCGTGGACGATGCCCACGGCTTTGGCGTGCTGGGTGCCGGTGGACGTGGCGTGCTGGAGCATTTTGGCCTGAAGTCTCCGCACATCGTCTACATGGGCACCTTGGGCAAGGCCGCCGGGGTAGGCGGGGCTTTTGTCGCGGCCTGCCCGCAAGTGATTGACTGGCTGGTGCAAAAGGCTCGCACCTACATCTTCAGCACCGCAGCGCCGCCGGCATTGGCGCACGCCCTGTGTACCAGTCTGGACGTGATTGCCGGGCTACAGGGGCATTCCCGCCGCCAGCACCTGCAAGCGCTGATTGCCCACCTGCGCGAACGCATGGCCAGCAGCTCGTGGCGCTTGTTGTCATCCGACACGCCCATACAGCCACTGATTCTGGGCAGCAATGAGACCGCGCTGGCCGTGTCTGCCCAGCTCGAAGCGCAGGGGCTGTGGGTTCCCGCCATCCGCCCACCGACAGTGCCACCGGGCACAGCCCGCCTGCGCATTGCGCTGTCTGCTGCGCACAGCATCAACGATGTGGACAGGCTGGCAGACACCCTGAAAGCACTGCAATGACACTGCCACCACCCCTACCACGCAGCCTGCCCCGTGCTGATTTTTTTGTCACAGGCACGGACACAGGCGTCGGCAAAAGTCTGGTGGCCGCCGCTTTGCTGCGCCACCTGGGGCGAGCCGGTCGGCGGACCGTGGGCATGAAGCCGGTGGCCGCAGGCGCGACACAGGTGGATGACCGCTGGTGCAACGACGATGTGGAAGCACTGAGCGCGGCCAGCAATGTACAAGCCCCGGCGCCATGGGTATGCCCCTACCTGCTGCGGGACGCCATGGCACCGCATATCGCCGCCGACCATGCGGGCGTCCACCTGAGTCTTGAGCATATGCGCGATTGTTTTGCGCAACTTCAGTCGGTATCCGACAGCGTGGTGGTCGAAGGTGCAGGTGGTTTTTCTGTGCCGATCAATGCCACCGACACCTTGGCCGATCTTGCCCAAGTTTTGGCTGTGCCGGTCGTGCTGGTGGTCGGCATACGCCTGGGCTGCCTGAACCACGCCTTGCTGACGGCGCAGGCGATCCGGCAGGCCGGTTTGCCGCTGGCCGGCTGGGTGGCCAATCACATCGACCCCGGGATGTCGGCTCCGGTCGAGAATGTCAACGCGCTGGCCCAGCGGCTGGGCGCGCCCTGCTGGGGGCAGATTCCCTGGCAAATGCAGAGTCCTCGCTTTAATTTTGCAGATGGGTTGGAGGCAATTCCATCGGTCATTGTTCCGTCTTATTGAAAGAGAGTTTTTCATGTCCTCTGTTGTCGAGCAAACCGTTACCCTGCATCGCCGCGCTGATGCCATCGCCGCGCCCCAATCGGCGCGATGGACGGTCGAAGCCGTGCAAGCCCTATTTGCACTTCCCTTTCCTGAGTTGATGCACCGTGCGCAGACGGTACACCGGGAACATTTCGATCCCACTCAGATCGAATTTGCTACGCTGCTTTCAGTCAAAACCGGGGGCTGTCCAGAAGACTGTGGCTACTGCCCTCAATCCGCCAAGTTCGACACTGGCGTCGAGGCCAGCAAGCTGATGGAGCCCCAAGCCGTGCTGCAAGCTGCGCAACTCGCCAAGGCAGCCGGTGCCACGCGTTTTTGTATGGGTGCGGCCTGGAGCGCACCGAAAGACCGCGATATTGAAAAAATGGCCGAACTGGTCAGCACCGTCAAGGCCCTGGGGCTGGAAACCTGCGCTACGCTGGGAATGCTGAATGACGGCCACGCCGAAATCCTGCGCGATGCCGGGCTGGACTACTACAACCACAACCTTGACAGCGCACCCGATTTCTATGGTGACATCATCACCACCCGTGACTATCAGGACCGGCTGGACACCTTGGAGCGTGTGCGTGGTGCCGGCGTCAAAGTCTGCTGCGGCGGCATCGTAGGGATGGGCGAGACACGTCTGCAACGCGCTGGCCTGATCGCTCAGTTGGCCAACCTTGACCCCTATCCTGAATCGGTGCCAATTAACAACCTGGTGCCCGTTCCCGGCACGCCACTGGCCGACCAGCCACCGCTCGACCCTTTCGAGTTTGTGCGCACCATCGCTGTGGCGCGCCTTACCATGCCCTTGGCGCGCGTACGCTTGTCGGCAGGTCGCCAGCAGATGGGCGACGCGGTGCAGGCCCTATGCTTTTTGGCCGGTGCCAATTCCATTTTCTACGGCGACAAGTTGCTGACGACCGGCAATCCAGATACGCACGCCGATCTTGACCTGCTGCAGCGCCTGGGCCTGCGTCAAGCCACTACGGCTGCGACTGCGTGAGAACACTATGAGCGAGCAAACCACCCCACGCAAACCCCTGACCCTGCACCGCCTGCGTGAAATGCCCACCCTGGCGCAAAAAGTGACACAAACGCTCACGATACCCGTCATCGGCATCGGTGCGATGCGTGGCCTGCAGCGGCCAGGTGCTGGTGCTACACGACATGCTGGCCGTCAGTCACGGCAAACGCCCCCGCTTTGTGCGCAACTTCATGGATGGCAGCGCTTCGGTGCAATGTGCCGTGCTACGTCGAGGACGTGAAAGCCAGCCGCTTTCCCGTTGAGAACATCCATACTTGCTGAGCGGTTGCGAACCCAGCGTTAGGCCACGGCCAGCACCCTATTGAGCCTCATCTCCGTCCATCCTGACCCAACGATAAATGTACATCGCCCACACCATCGCGGATCTGCGCAACCACCTGGCGCGCTTTACCCGCCCCGCCTTCGTACCCACCATGGGTAACCTGCATGACGGCCATATTGCGCTGGTCAAGCAGGCCAAAACCCTGGGTGACGTCACGGTGGCCAGCATCTTCGTCAATCGCTTGCAGTTTTTGCCGCACGAAGACTTTGATACCTACCCACGCACCTGGGACGCCGATTGCGCCCAACTCGAGGCTGCGGGCTGCAACGTGCTGTTTGCACCTGACGAGAAGGTCTTGTACCCTGAACCACAAACCTACAAGGTACATCCTCCGGCAGCACTCGCTGACATCCTGGAAGGGCACTTTCGCCCTGGCTTTTTCATTGGCGTGTCGACTGTGGTGATGAAACTCTTCAGCTGCGTTTTTGGTAGCACACCCGGTGGGGTGGCTGTGTTTGGGAAAAAGGACTACCAGCAGTTGATGATAATTCGCCACATGGTGCGCCAGTTCGCGCTGCCTATCGACATCGTGGCAGGAGAGACCCAGCGCGCGCCTGACGGCTTGGCACTAAGTTCGCGCAACGGCTACCTGTCTGAGTCCGAGCGCGTCGAAGCTGTGCAGCTGTCACTGGCGCTCAAGCAGCTGGTGCGGGATGCCCACGACGCGAATGCAGAGCTTGCGGCGCGGTTGCCTGAGCTTGAAGCACGGGCCATGTCCAAGCTCACCAAACGCGGCTGGGTGCCTGACTACCTGAAGGTGCGTCGACAAGCTGACCTGCAGCCGCCGCAAGCCGGAGATGCGCTGGTGGCGCTGGGTGCCGCAAGAATTGGTTCGACACGGCTTATCGACAATCTGGAAGTCGCTTGAGCGGAGCGAGACCGGCACGGTCACATGTTATTTATTCAGCAGAGAATTCGATGCCACTACCACCACCCCAAAGCAGGAAACATCTGCATACGCGCAGGGTTACGTTTCGCGGCTACCAGCGTGAGGACAGGCTCTGGGATATCGAGGCCGAGATAGTCGACGTTAAAACCTATGTTCTGAAAACGCCTGACCGAGGCACACTGCGACCGGGCACCCCGGTCCATGACATGGCGATCCGGGTGACAGTGGACGACAGCATGACGATCCGCGAAATCGTCACGTCCATGACCAGTACGCCGTTTCCCGAATGCCTGCAGGCCCAGGACCCGATGCAGCAAATGGTTGGCTGCACGATGGGGCCGGGCTGGCGTCACACCATCGAGAAAAACCTAGGTGGAATCAGGGGCTGCACCCACTTGCGCGAATTGCTGTTCAACATGGCGACGGCGGCCTACCAGACTATTCCTGGCTATCGCGAGCATCAGAGCAAGCTGGCAGGCTTGCCAGCTCCGTCCGCAGGACAACCGCCATACCACTTGGGCAAATGCATGTCTTGGGATTTCAATGGGCCGGTGGTTAAGCGCCATGAGCCGGAGTTTTTTGGCTGGCAGCCGCTGAAGAAGGCCGCGAAATCGGAGTAGTTGGTTGGCTTGTAGCTGTCACCGTCTTTCGATCAAAAATAAGAGCAACACCGCGTGCCCCTCCGTCAGTCGTTTGACGGCGGCCTTTGAGCCAGACCAGGCCAAACTCAGGTGCTTCAAAGCACCGCTGCCCGTCCCCCCTGATTGACATATTCCGTCACCGCATTGAGCAGCTCCAATGCCGAACCGACGGCTGACCTCTGACGTGTGCACTTGATACAGGGGCAGTTCGAAAACCGTGAGACTGCAATACCCGTGTTGCCGATATCGGACTGTTGCGGCGCCAGCGGGAGTGTGATTGCGAATGACCGAAGCCAATATCGAAACCCCCTGTGTTTTCTGGCAATATTGCTTGGCGGCTCGAAGCGAAGCGGTCGAGGATGGAGGAACACCAGGAGCACCGGTTCAGTATGGGCAAAAACGTTAGGCCGAGCGATCGAGTTTCTGATCAGTCGAACGAGACGGCGATGCAATCCGTCGAGATGCTCAAGGCTGTGATCAATGGTGAAACGTATGAAACTGTCGCTGCCAAGTTTGGCAAATCGCGAACCGCCGTTGAGAGGCGAATCAAGGCCATTGCGAGCCAGGTGACCAAGGCAGTCGGCATTCAAGGACTCAACGAAGAGGGGGCGGCTTTCGTTCGCCGCCTGCGCTTGCACCGGGATGCCATCCTGATCGCGCTGGAATCCTTCGAGCCAGCAGCATCCTGCGGGCCTCGGGAGAACCGCATCGTCTCCAGGGAGGAAATCGCCCGGGCTGCGCAGCGCATCAGAGGCCGCAGCAGCCGACCGTGGCACGATCTCTCTTTGTTCTACATGTTGTTTGCCACTGGAGCCAGACCGCTGGAAATCGCGCGACTGGAGGTGCGGGACTACCTGGATGCGGACGGCTCCGTACGCCGGGAATCTCAGATGCGTGCCGAAGTGGCGATCACCAGAAAACCCCGTTCGTTGTATTTCACCAGCTCAAGGCTCGACGAGGTACTGACGCTGTATTTGCAGGAGCGGCTGGCATTGGCGCTGGGCGTACGAATGGCGGGAGCTTACCGGGGCCTCGATCCTGACAGCCGCTTGTTCCTGTCAGCCACGGGCGAAGGCTTCAAGATCACGCCTTATGGCAAAGAAGGGCAAATGCGCTTTCTTTGCCGCCCGATTCTGGAGACCTACAGCAAACTTTTCCGGTATTCCGAGCTTCAGGGCGTGACAGCGCTATCAGTAAGGCGCACGGTGATATCCCGGCTGTATGAACGCGGCGCCGATGAGGGCCAGGTCGGGCTCCTGCTGGGCATCAGCGAACGCAGCGCCGTGCGGGAATTGCTTTCCAGGCACAAACCGACCATTGCGGTTCTGGTAGATGAGCTGATCTGAGGCACCCGGCTCACCCGATGTCGAAATCCCGCCACATTTCGCGCTGTATTCACTGGCGCTTTGGGGTCGGGTGGCACAGCATGGTTGATCAGGAGCTTGTCGACCATGGACATTCAGCGTTTCTCGATCAAAGGCCGTATACTTGACGCAGACGACCCGCAGTTGCAGAGTGCGCTCGCGCATGTTCACGAGACGCCAGAGCGTCCCCGCTGCTTGTGTGTGCCGGGCGGCGTGGAGATGTACGTCGCGCACCATCGGCAGTTTGTGGTCAAGCGTATGCCCGAGAGCGGCAGCCGGCATCACCCCGGCTGCCCGTCGTACGAGCCGGAACTGCAGCAGTCCGGGCTGGGCGAACTGGTCGGCGAAGCGGTGCTTGAATCAGAGCTTGGCAATGTTGAGCTGCGAGTGAACTTCGCGTGGACGAGGATGACAGGACAAGGCGTACCCCGCGGCGAGCCGCAGGACGTGTCCGAGGTGGATGTGCCCCGCCGACGCATGAGCCTGCGGGCGCTGCTGCATTTCCTGTTCGAGCGCGCGGGGTTGAACCGCTGGAGTCCAGCCATGGAAGGCAAGCGCAACCAGGGCGTGCTGCACAAGTATCTGCAGGAGGCGGCCCAGGATGTAAGGGTCAAGGGTGTGGCGCTGGCCGAAAGGCTGTATGTGCCCGAGCCCTTCAGCGAAGCGGGCAAGGCGGATGCTGCCCGGCGACGCCGGGAGAAATTGGCGGTATTGCGACCCAGGGATGGGCAGAGCCCTTTGGCCATTGTGATCGGCGAGTTCAAAGCGAGCGACGTGACCTCAATGGGACGCCGGGTGTGGGTCAAGCACATGCCGGATGCGCCCCTGCTGGTTGCTGCCAAGGCGTGGGAACGGATTGAACGGGTGTTTGCAGCGCTGTTGGAGGCACGGGACGCCGACACCGGGCACAAGGTGCGGCTGATGATGGCCGCCTTGATCCGCGCGCGTCGCGAACATACCTATGAGATCGACGCCGCGAGCCTGGTGCTGACCAGCGAGCATTGGATCCCGGTGGAAGGCATCCACGAGTTGCCGTTGGTGCATGCTCTGGTCGAGCAGCAGCGGCGCTTCGTCAAACCCCTGCGCTATGACGCGAAGAGCGCAGCAGCGTTTCCGAATGCCTTGCTGCTCGACGCGGGGGCGGTACCGGTTCCGTTGCATGTGGTCAGCGCCTTCATGGAGCCGAAGGAGCAGACGGCCAAGGCGCTTATGTTGAGAACTGGCGATGCGAAGGTTTGGGTATGGCATACGGGCGAGCCCATGCCGGCGTTCGTTCATCGCGCGCGCTCATAGCGCACCCCTCACTTGATGGTCACAGGGGGCGTTCGGTTGTTCCGACTGTCGAGGCATCCAATTGCGGCAGGGTTCATTTGCTGGTGGTGTTGCTGCCGCACGCAGCAACAGATCCCGAAACCCCACGTCTTTTTGGTTGGTTGTTCCTGGTGCGTCGCGTGCCAGTCCTTGAACATGATGTTCCCTCGTTTATCGAGGCAAACAGAACCAACCCTATCAGTTTTTTATGAATCACCAACAGGTAAGCGAGATATGTTTCGAAGAGACCTACACAGTGCCATTCGATCAGACGGCACGCTCACTGTTCACGCGACTTCCGCATGGCAGGCACTACGCTGAAACACTCATTGAGTGCCTTGCCACCGGGTACTTGATAGCGGTCGTCGAATCGATTTGCATCCGGGAGATGCAACGGCAAATAGATCCGGCTGTCGAGGTGGTTGTCGGCCGAACCATCCACATCGCGCATTGTGGACCGATACCATCCGGTGCAAAGATCCGTCTGTCGGGATGGGTGGAACGACTGGGCCAGCGGAGCGTAACGTTTTGTGTGCGTGCTTACGACGATCATGAACTCGTGTGTGACGGCAAGCTGACGCTGGTGGCGGCAGATCGCGCGTCGATCGAGTCGAGGATAGCGACCAAGGTCAATGGCCTGCAGAAGGCGGGCACTGATGCATAGGCGCAGAACAGGCAGGGTCCGTGTTTCTGCCTACGAGCCGATAAGATAAGGCTTGGTCGGCGACGAGGCCAGCGCCGCGCAGCACGGTTGACACAGGCGTTTTGCACGAGAGCATGAATCAGCGAGCTATCTCGCGATTCATGAAGGAGTGCATCCATGTCGAATACAGTGGTCAAAATCAATGGCAGTCATGCAGTGCTGCCCACCGTGCTCGGGCAAGGCCCCGCACGGATTCCGACCGGCGGAAAAATTCGCGCCGGAATCAAGGTTCTGACGAGTAAGGCGGCAGCGTACCCCGATGCTCACGCCATCTACGAGCGGGGTATGGCGGTGGGCGACTCGTTTGCCCAGATCGAGAAGGCGCTTGCTGTGGCGCTGCCTCAGCTGAAGACGCCGCTGGTGCCCAAGAACGTGCCCTGGTTCACGGTTCGTGGGCAGGATTTTGCTAACCCGGAGATCGCGCGGCAGATTCTGGATACCCACGGCGAAGACCGAGGGGACGGTGTCAAGCGTCTGTACCGTTTCCCGGTGGTGTTCCCCTCTGACTTTTGGCAGGTGGTGATGCCCCACGAACTGGTGGCCTGGGGGGCTTCGGAGAAACACTATTGGTCTGAATATTCACCCGATGGCCGTGTGCGCTACTGCAAGCAGTACGCGTCTGTGCCCTTTGACGACACGGGCAAGCGGGTGATTCGCCTGTTCGGCGGGCGCAAGAAGATGTCGCGCGAGCAGAACGGCGGCTTGTGCGACCCAGAGTCCTGCCGCGAATACCAGCGCCGCCAGTGCAACCTGACCGGACGCTTCCTGTTTTTCATTCCTGGCATCCGCTCGATCAGCGCCTTCGAGCTGCACACCAACAGCTTTTACGCCATGAACATGGCGATTCAGAAGTTCGAGACCATCAGCTTCCTGCGAGGCGGGCGCATCTCGGGCTTTCTGGACAGCCAGCGCACGCCGTTCTATTTGACCAAGAAACTGATGGAGGTGGCTCGTATCGACGAGCAGGGCAGGGCGGTGCGTGTGCCGCAATGGATCATTGACCTGGAAGCACCTGTCGATGTGACAACACTGATACGCCACAACGAGGACGAGGACGCTGCCATCGTGCAGGCCCAGCGGGCGGCGCAGGTGCTTGAAGGAGCCGGGGGGCCGCAGGAGGGTGCAGACGCTGCCGATCAGATTCCCCCAGCCACTGTGCCCGCAGACATCCAACCCGATGGCAAGGTGGGGTGGAAGGAGATCGTCACGAAGGGGCCGACGCTTGAACAGGTCGTTGATCGGGTCAAGTCCTACGGCATTGATCTGATTCAGTACGAAGTCTACGCTGACCAGCGCTGGGGTCGTGGCTGGCGCTTCAACGCCTTCGGTCGGCGGCACGCCTATGAGGAACTGGAGCGTTACCGAAACGACCCGAAGGGCTATCTCGACAAGATCGACTGTGCGATGCGGGGGCAGACCTGAGTGGGTCGAGACCCGCCAAGGCCGGGCCCTGGCCTGACCACGCCCTTGACCTCAACGGTGTCGGTGAGACGCTGTTGGAGCCTGTCAAATTTTTTCACCAGAAACCAACCCAGGAGTTCGCCATGATCCGTATGGCCCAGTTTTCCGATCTTCACTACAGCGCCAAGAATCTGGTTGAGGCCGACCGGTGCTTCAGCTATGCCGTTGACCGCGCCATCGCCTTGAAGGTGGATGCCGCCGTGGTGTCCGGCGACTCGACGGACCACGCGCTGGACCTTCATTCACCCGCCGTGGAGCGCCTGGCACGCAATATCCGACGCCTGGCCGAGCATTGCCCGGTGCTGATGCTGCAGGGCACGTTCTCACACGAGCCTCCGGGTACTTTGTCGATGTTCCGGCTCTTGGGTGGGCGATACCCGGTGCATGTCGCAGACCGGATCGGGCAGGTGGGGCTCACGGCTAACGGGCGCTGGGTGGCGTCGGAAGGCTGGCACTTCACAGAACTGCCGAGCGGGCTGCGCGCTTTGTTTTCTTGCGTACCTGCGGTGAACAAGGCCGTTGTTGCTGCCACCGTGGGTGCCAGTTCGGCGGCCGACGCGGTGGGCGAGCATCTGGCTGTGCTGTTGCGCGGGTTTGCTGCCAGCAACCATGCGGCGCGCGCGCAGGGTTTAGCCACCATCGGGGTGTCGCACGGCACGGTGTTTGGTTGTATCTCGGAACATGGTGTGCCCATGGCAGGCTTTGACCACGAGTTCACGACTGGCGCGTTATTTGCGGCTGAGGCCCAAGCGTTCATGCTGGGTCACATCCATCGCCACCAGGTCTGGGAGAACGGGTCAACGGGGTTGGAGTGCCGGGCAGGTCACCAGTGCATCGCGTATCCCGGCTCCATCGGGCGCTTCCACTATGGCGAGGAGGGCGACAAGGGTTTCCTGCTGTGGGCGCTGAATGCGAACGAGGTGCGCTTTACTCTTGAGCCGACACCGGCGCGCCGCACCCTTGACATCGTGTTTGAAGGCAAACCCGATCTGGCCGGGTTGCGCGAAGTTGTCGAGCGGGAAGGCATTGACGGGGCCTTTGTTCGGGTGCGCTGGACCGTGGCCGACGAGGATAGGCACGAAGTGAACCGTGCGGCGATGCAGAAGGTGCTGGAAGGTGCAGCGGAAGTCAAGCTAGAAGGACGCATCGTGCCGGTGGTGCGCACACGGGCGGCGGGAATCTCCCAACTCGCCAGCCTTGCGGACAAGGTGCGGGTTTGGGCGCAGTCCACTGAAGCGAAGCCCCAGCCGCTGCTCGACTGCCTTCAAGCGCTGGCAAGTCAGACGCCGGAGGCGATTGCCGAACGAACCCTGTGCGGGATTGCCGTTCCCACGGCGGAAGTCATGGCGGAGTTGTCATTGACCGAAGACGCAGATGCGGAGCCCGCACTGTTGTTCTGACGGGGCCACCCAAGGCGCGGATGGACTTGAACAAAGTCCATCACGCGCGAGACTGGTTCCATCCTTTATCTGGAGCACGATCATGCAAGTTCTTTCATTGACCCTCAAGGGGTTTCGGGGCATCCGCGACGGCTTGGGCCGCGACGAACTGAGCCTGGATTTCGAACGGCTGGCCGACGGTGCCGAACTGGTTGCCATCGCCGGCGCCAATGGGCGGGGCAAGACCACCATCATGGACAACATGCATCCCTACCTGACCATGCCCTCGCGCGCCGCCGTGGCGGGGCCGGGTGGTTTTTCTTACTACGACCACGTCTGTCTTCCGGAGAACGAGAAGGACCTGATTTGGGCTTACGCGGGGCGTAGCTACCGTTCGCAGGTGGTGATCCGCCTCAATGGGCGACGCAAAACCGAGGCTTTTCTGTTCGCACTGGGTGATGCGGGCAACTGGATGCCGCTGCGGCTTGACGATGGTACGGTGTCCGATGGCAAGGTGGAAACCTATAACCGTTGCGTGGAGGCGATCTGCGGCAGCGCCGACACCTTCTTCACATCGGTGTTCTCCGCCCAGGGCAAGCGCCAGCTCAGCACCTACCGCAATGCAGAAATCAAGACCTTGCTGGCCGATTTGCTCGGGCAGGAGGAAATCCGCGCCCTGGGGCAGAAGGCAGGCGAGACGGCGCGGCTGCTCAAGGCCGGGCTGTCAGCCATCCTGCAGGAACTGGCCGGTCTCGATGAGGAAGCCGGGCGGGTCGCGAGCGAGCGGCTGCGACTTGAGGGCGTTTCAGATCGGGTGGTGCAAGGCCTTGCTGCGCGGCAACGGGCGCAGCGTGACCTTGAAGTTGTCAGAGCTCGGCATGCCAGGCTGTCGGCCGAACGCGACCAGTCACGGGCCACCGAGACGCGGCGCACCCAATTGCTGGCTGATCGCAAGGCGCTGGTCGATGCGGGCACCCAGGCCATCGAGGCCCTCAAAACACAGGACCAGGGCGAGCAGCAGCGGCTGGAACGGCTAATGCAGCGCATCGCGCACCGGGTGAACCAGGAGCGCACCCGGTGGCATGCTTTGCAGCATACGCGGCGGCAGTGGCGGGCGGTACTGGAGACTGCCGGAGCAGTGCGGCGCGCCGTTGCCCGGTTTCCGCTGGCCGAGCGTTTGCTGTCGTTACGCAATGCGCGGACTGCGGCGTGTCGTCAGCAGGCCCAGCGTCTGACGCAATGCCAAGGGGCCGAGCGTGTCGCCGAGCAGAAGCTGGCCAGCATCGAGCGGGAGGCTGGCAAGGCGGTGCTCCAGGCCGAAGAACTGGCCCACCGCTTCGGCCTGACGAGCGAGGTGCCTTGTGCCGGAACCAACCTGCAGGGCCAATGCAAGCTGCTGGGAGATGCGCGGGAAGCGCAGGCCTTGATCCCGAGTGCCAAGGGACAGATGACCCGGTTGGTACGGGAGAAGGCGCAGGCGCAATCGGAGTTGGCCGCCGCCCGCCAGCTACGGGAGGCCCTGGTCGATGCGCCGCAGGCTGTTGCGTGGGCTGAGCACAGGGGCGATAGGGCCCGGGAGCGTGCGTCACGGCTCGCGGTACTCGCTGCGAAGGCAGGTGAAATGGCGCAAGCGCGCACCGCACTGGTCCACGTCGAGCAGGAACTTGGGGCGCTGGGGCAGGGTGATGCTGCCCAATGGGATGGGGCAGAGACCTCCGAAGAGCAGGCCGAACGCCAGCAGATCGACAGGGCACGACAGGTGGTTGCTGAACAACTGGCGCGGCAGTCCCAGCATTTTCGGGCAGGGTTGAACCGGTTGGAAGAAACGCTGGCTGCCATGCCTGTGCCCTACGACGAGCAGCAACTCGCTGCGGCTGTCCAGGCCATGGCGCAGGCCGAAGAGTCGGTTGCAGGAGCAGAGCAATCACATCTGGCGGTGGTGCGGGATGCCCAGCAACTGGAGGCACTGTGCCATCACACCCAGTCGCTCGCGGCGCGGCGCTCGCAGGTTCAGACCCGAATCGCCCACGTGGAAGCCGAACTGGGTGGCTGGAACCTGTTCGCGCGCTGCATGAGCAACGACGGCTTGATCGCCCTGGCCATCGACGATGCCGGTCCGGCTCTGTCGGGGCTGGCCAACGACCTGCTGTTGGCCTGCTACGGTTCGCGCTTCACGGTGTCCATCCATACCTTGGTGGAGACCGGCAAGGGCGAGCAGCGGGAAGGCTTTGACATCGTCGTGCACGATGGCGATTCGGGCGAGAGCAAGAGTGTTGGCTTGATGAGCGGCGGTGAACGCGTCTGGATCAACGAGTGTTTGATCCGGGCGGTCGCCCTGTACCTGGTCCAGAACTCCGGACGGCGCTATGCGACGCTGTTCTCGGACGAAGCCGATGGGCCGCTGGACCCTGAGCGCAAGCGCATGTTCATGGCGATGAAGCGGGAGGTCTTGCGCCTGGGCGGCTATGAGCGGGAGTTCTTCGTTTCGCAGACGCCAGAGCTGACGGCCATGGCTGATGTGGTGATTGACCTGGATGCGCAGATGGTGTCGGCGCATGCTGCGGAATGCGTGGCCGCTTGAATCGGCATCCCTGCATCAGGTGCGCAGTGTCACTTTTGGCAGAATACCTCCAACAAATTTATCAACACATCGCGGTGATAAGGGAGCCTGTTTGACGCCTAAACGTTTTCATACCCATTCCATGGGGCCGGATGAGGCGGCCTTGCGCGCTGCATTCCTCCAATGCAGCGCGCTGATGCAACAACGCAATGGCGCAACCATGGGTCTGGCTGTCCACAATAAGAGCAATCTGGACGGCGTTGTGCGCACCGTTTTCGGCGACAGCGTGGTCAAGGTGCTGGACCGGGACAACAAACTGGACCTGAAAGGGATCACGATTCACCTGCTGACCGAGAAAATCCAGCTCCGAAAGCTGGAAGGGCCGGTCGTGGCCGCCTTCGTTGACCCCCACAAGCTTGACAAGATCGTGTCAAGCGTTGGGGTCACCGATATTGTTTTGGTGCCATGGGCGGCGGAAGAGCTTCCGATCTACCTGGCTGCACACCCTTCATCCCAGGAGATTTTTCGCTCGCCACCGCTCGACGGGTCGGTGGCCGACGGGGCGTGAACGAAGGCCAGCTTCTTTCCGCAGGGGCACTCTACTGGAAAATCCTCGGTTCGATCGTTTCTCCCCGCATGAACGCGATGTAGGCGCAGGCCTTGCCCATGTCTTTGAATCGGGCAATCACTTCATTGAGATGAGTGACGGCCCATGGGTGCTCCGGGTTATTCGAGGGCTGCAGGCTGAGGTCCGGTTCCCTGTAGAGGGAGTGACGGTACAACGTCCGCCCCGACTTCCAGTCGATGATATTCAGGACGCAAGCCGTGAGGACGGCTCCGCCGCCCGACTCGCCGTCTTCGACTAGCAGCGGGACTTTGAGACGACCACCCGAGCGGCCAATTTTGCCGACCACGTCATACTCATCCAGCCACGGTTCACCGGTGTGAGTGTTGCCCAATACGAGGCGCACTTTATCGCCTGTTCGACGCCGAGATTCAAGAACTGCGGCAGCTTTGGGATCCGTTCCCGGGTCGAAATAGGTCTGCTGGGTCAGGGCTGATCGGGACCACGCCGAAACCGCCTCCTCGTACTTCTTGTACCCGGCGAGCGCCGCGTAGTCGTTCGACGTGAATGACAAGTCGGCTCGGTTCAGGCGCTCCGCAATCTGATTGGCATGGTCGCGTGCATTGTCGAAACCAAAGCAGCTGTAGCCATAGTCGGTGGCGATCACGTACAGTTTCTGTGCAATGTTCAGGGTCACCTGCTGGGTCGAACGTTCCTTTCCCAGCCGGGTGTTGTCATGTTGCATATCTTGCTCCAAAAGAAACAGGGCGTCGGCCTTGCAGCGCGACGCCCTGAGGGACTTGAGGCCACCTTGTGGTGGCCGATAAGATTCATCCGGCCAGCAGCACCTCGGGTGGCTGGTTAAGGTGGTGCCGGACCATGCGGTTGCCGGCATGGAACAACTGGTCCAGGTACACGGCTTCCAACAGGCTGTCCGGCACCCCAATGCCGAGTTCAGTCAGCTTGTCCGACACCGTGTTGATGTCGGTCCAGTCGCGCTGGGGCTCATGCAGGCTGCTGTAGAGCACACATTCCTCCATGGCCCGGGGGGCGTCCTCATGCCCCAGCACCTGCAGAAATAGATCGTTCAGCGGTCGGTCATAACCCGCGACCACCACAACTTCCCGGCCGCAGTAGCGTGTGCGGACAGAATGCTGACTCACAACGCGTCTCCTGGGGGGTCGAAGACCGGAAGCCCATCAATGACGGCCGAATCGGCATCGAACTTCAGCCAGACGATACCGGCCAGTTCTGCCACTTCAAAGACGGCCGCCAGGTCGGTTTCCGTCGGAATGTCGTAGCGCGGCGAGCCGACATAAACAAAGCCGCCATGTGCGGTGGGGTAGGCGTTGACCGAGAGGTCATTGCCAATCAACTTTTGGCGCGTGGCCAGCGTCAGGTGCGCACTCGACAGTGCGGCCAGGGGCTCGGCCTGCTGGCGCAGGCTGGTGGCAGTAGATTCATTCACGGGGGACTCCTTGGGGTTGCGGTGATGGGCTTGCTGCACGTCGGGCACGGGATGGACGGTTGAAGTCCATGCCGCAGGCCCGGCAGCGAAACCAACGCAATGGGCCGAGTTGGCCAAGCAAGCTTCCGAAGCCTGGGCACAGGGGACATCGGGGTTGTGCGGATACAGGCATCGTTTCTCCTTCATGACGTTGAAGGACTCACCAGGCCCCCACGGGGCAGTAAGCCCCTCAGGGTAAAAATTTCTTAGCGGACAAGCAGTCCAAGGCGTTACATCAGGCCACGTTCGGCAAAACTCAGCACCGTGCCGCCCGCCACGATCATGTGGTCGACCACACGCACGTCCACCAGACTGAGAGCCTGCTTCAGCGTCTGTGTCAGGCACTCATCAGCACGGCTGGGCTCGGCATGGCCGCTGGGGTGATTGTGCGCAACGACCACGGCAGCGGCATTGCGGGTAATCGCACCCTTGACCAATTCCCGCGGGTAAACGCTGGTCTGAGTCAAGGTGCCGCGGAACAGTTCCACGGCCTCGATCAACTGGAGTTGGGCGGTCAGGTACAACACCAGAAACACCTCATGCTCCAGGTTCGCGCAGTACAGACGCAACCAATCTCGCAGCACCTGCGGCGTACTCATGACCGGACCGGTGCACATTTGCGCATGCAAGTCTCGCAAAAGCAATTCGCGGGCCACACCGAGCTTGTGGCTTACTGCGGAATCGTTGGCGGAGACCCCTCGGTAGCTTGATTCACCATCACCCACATGGGGAACGGTGGCAATGAAATCCCAGACCGGTGGCGCGAGTAGCTCGCGGACCAGGTCGGCACGGGACAATACGGAAGGATTCAAGGCGTTCTCCTCTATGTATAAACAGAAAAGCGGGAACGCCGATCCCGAGGGAAACGAGGTTCCCGCTCGGGATGCACACGCCAGGGCATGCGCTTGTTGGTAGGGCAGGTATCGACTGCGACGCCGACCAAGGGCCGGAATAGGCATTCCGCGATGGAATGCACAGGAATCACCCGCATAGTCTGGCGCGGTGACGAGATATGTTCAAGTGGGGGTGCCACGACACCACCCGCAAGCGCCACAAAAGCGGATGGGATTTGGGTGGCGTGTGCCAGGAAGCGTCCGACTTGCGTCAGACGTGTTGCATAGGCGCGACGGGTAGTTCCAGATGAGGTTCGCAACTCACGGTGGAATGACACTGGCCCGTGACTGTGGTTGTGGTGGAAATATCTTTCATGCTCACCCCAGAAAGCCAGAGACATAGGGGTCAAATTCGGCCAAGATACCCGTCAAACCCATTTGGTGGGATATGACCATGATTCGACTCAACGACCAGATCCGCTTGACCCGCAAGGAAATCGAAGTTTTTACCAAGATCACCGACATCGAACCGGTGGGCATCCGCACGCTTGACGACCTGGAGGCGTATGTCGCACGGTGCAAAGCGCATTACTGGGGGGTTTCGGAACAAACAGAGTTTGTCCACTGGTTGATCGACCGGGAATACCGGCAGTGTCGCCAGGTCGCATAGCGATGGCGACTGGGTGGAGCTGCAAGTCCGCTCCTCTTTATTCAGTAACAAAAATGAGCCTGCCCCGCCCCGAAGGGCAAGGCAGGTTCCACGGGGCGTAACTGGGGTACGCCGGGTACGGACACTCTCAGGCAGCCTTGAGCATCAAGCCGAACAACTGTTCAATGCGCGAGGCATCACCCAATTGCAGTGCTTGGCAGACTTTGTTGACGATGGGGTCCACTGAAACGTCAACGACATCAGTCGCTTCAACGGTCGCCAGCGTGGCACCCGTAGGTGTCAGCACTTTGAGGGCACCTCGGCCGTTGGTCCAACTGGCTTCGATCGCATGTCCGCGATGGGCGTCCAGTTGATCAAGGACCAACTGGACGCCAGCGTCGAATGCATTGAGCGTCACGACATCTTCCAGATCACCGCACGCACGGCCATAGAAGTAGACCTTGTACGCCACAGGCGCGGGCGCCTGAATCTCATCAAGACGCAAGTCCGGCATCAGCAGGGCTGGCGTATCGGTCGCACTCACCGGTGTCACCGTCTGGTCTTGTGCAAGGCGGTCCAGCTTCAGCAGCAAAGCGTCAGCGTGGTTACGGTCTTGCAGCACCAGCAGGGTGCGCATGGCGAGAATCTCCTGCGTCATCAGTCGCAATTCCTGGACGATGGCGCGTTCGGCGCGTGCCTCGATGGCACGCAGGGTATCAGCAATGGAAGTCATGGATGAACTCCTTTCATGAGGGATGCCGCCATGCTCAAGGCAGGTCGACGGGAGGGGCATGAGGCACAGCCCATGGGTGTTGAAACATCAGGCCGCCTTGCGGATGGCCGGGGAGGGGGCCGAAGCATCGGCCTCTGCGGTCGCAGCAGCAGGTTCTGCCGACACGCCCGTTCTCTGCTGGCGGAAGTCCGCCTGCGCCGTGGCGAAGGTGGGCTCCTGGGCCAATTGCCTGGCTTTTGCCATGGCGGGCTCTTTGCCGGTCTCGGGAAGGCACTCGGCAACGATGTCGCCGCCCTGGCGCAGAGCTCGACGCCAGGCGTTCGGCCATTGGACGAACAGCTGCGTGAACAGCCCGCCGCAAAACCAGCGAACAAAGATCCCGATCCGTTTGTTGCGTGCCTGCCGTGCCTTGTGCGTGCGCAAGGATTCCTTGCAGCACAGGTACAAAGCCAGATGGGAACGCTTCATGTCTGGAGCGGAATCCAGTTGGGCCAACACTTCGGTGGCGAGGGCAAGGTCATTGCCAACACGCTTGTAAAAGCTGACCCAGGCTCTTTCTTCCTCGTGCTCGATGCTGGGGCGCTTCGAGCGAGGATGGGGTTTCTCAAGGGACATGGTGTTTCTCCAGATGAAAGAGGGAACACCCATCCCCGGTGGGGAGACGGTGGACTCCCCGAGGGCTTGCGAAGATACGTGCCACTGATAAGCTCAATGACGCATCGATAAATAAACAGGAAAGGCGCACACCATGCTTCGTGCAGGCAACGCGGTACGGTTCACGCCCAACGAAGTCGAGGACTACCGATCACTCGGCATCGACTTCGCAGGGACGCGAACGCAGGACGACGTCGAACAGGCGCTGGGCTGTTGGGCCCAGACGCTTGCCGATGAACGCCCGGATCTGCTGGACATGATCGTCCTGGAGATGGCGAAGGTCAGGGGCGTGCGACCGCCCCCATCGCTGGACCTGGTGGTCAGCGACGTGCCTTCTGCCGGTTCTCCCGGGCAATCCTGATCCAGCGGTCGGCAATCTGATCCAGGTAGACCAGGTCGTCGGGCTCGATCTCGCCAGACTTTCTGAGTCGGGCGATCACTTCCTTGACCAGTTGAGGGTCATCCTTGGCGAGCTGGATCGCCATGGCGGCCACGCGCTTGCGGTAGAGACTGGCCAACATGGTCAGGCGGCCGAAGCGCAGGCTTCTACAACCGATCCGTTCTGTTGGGAAACAGACAGATACGGTTTCAACAGTGCGGCCACCACTGGCTTGCGAACTGCGAGTATCCGGGCAAGGCCGGATCCTCCCAGCAGCACGCCAACGGGGCGCGTTTCTCTCGTCACAGGGACTGCGAACATGGTGCTCTCCTTCAGAGTAAGAAGGGGAACACCCATCCCCGGCGGGGAACTTGGAGTTCCCCGTTCGGGAATGCTCGGGCCGAAAACGGCCGAGCGGCTGGGTGGCGGCACCTTGCGGCGCGCCATGAAAACGAAAGCCCCCGGTTCTTTCGAACGGGAACCTGCTATCGATGCCTGAGCGATGACACACAAGATGTCACCGCGCGAGGCATCCATGCCATCAAACCCGAAGGTTCAACGGCAAGCACAGTGTTCAGCCTGGGGCTGAGCGGATCACGAGGTCATGCGGACGAAGCGCGTGGCCAGACCAGGCTAAAGCCCGGACTCTCTCAAGGGCAGGTAACGACTGCGACGCCAGTCAGACTGGACTTCAGGAGAACCAAAATCCTCGATGAAGGCTGTGCAGGCGCGATGCCCACGGATAGCCCTTGCAGTGTGGCTCGGGATACGGCGAGTGATCAAGGATGTGCCGCAACAGGCAGCGCGATGCCATCGGGAAGCGCCTTCAACATGGGGTGCTTTGGGGTGGTGCATGACAAGCTCGGCAGATCAATTGACGGGTCTCTCTTTGCGACAGCACCGTTTTCGGGGAATTCGATCATGTCCCGTTTTCTCTGTGGCAAACATGGACCCCGATCCGAGATGGTCACGCGCAAGCGGGTAGGTAAATCCCAGGCGGTCTGTTCACCAAAATGTGGATACGCAGCAGCAACTAGATTGCTGTGCACGCAAAAGAAAAGGCCCCGAGGGGCCTTTCATATTGGGCGACAGAGTCGCGTATCCAAATTACTTCTTCGCAGCCGGCTTTGCCTTCTTGGCGGGGGCCGCCGCTTTAGGAGCAGCCTTTGCCTTGGGCGCTGCAGGTGCTGCAACAGCAGGAGCAACCTTCAGTGCAGTGCGCTGATCACGCAGGGCGTTGATTTCAGCAGCGATCTTGTTTTTACGCTCGGTCAGCTTGGCGATGTTTGCCGTTAGTTTTGCAATGGCCTTGGCTGTCTTGGACACGGGTGCTTTTTTGGCGGGTGTTTTCGCAGCGGGTTTTGGTGCCTTCGCGGGAGCCGTTACCTTCTTTGTTGTCGTTGCAGCCTTGGGAGCCACTTTCTTCGCAGTTGCCATTTGTGTTCCTATTTTGTTATCTGGACAAACGTTTTTGCCAGGCAAGTATTGCCCTCAATATTTTGATGCTCTGGAATTTACGTGTCGTCTGTAGACGCCGACATGGATTCAATCCAGCGGGCAGATAGTCTTTGCATTGGCCGATGGGAAGATTCAACTGTTCAAGCCCAGGCGGTTCGTGGCGACGGGTCTGCTTTCGCAAACGCATGAGGATTCGGGCTGTTTGACGCGGCAATTCCCGGAAATGAACTCCGCGATGTGGACGACGGGATGATAGGCCTTGACAAGGGATGCCTTTCTGGATATCTTAAAGATATCCAAACCAAGGAGATGCCATCATGAGCACCCGTGCCGCTGCCGACCAGATCGCCTTCCGCTACCGTACCGTCGACAGCGCCACGGGCGTGACGCGCGAAACCGCAAAACGCGTGGCGGAACGACTGGGCGTCGATGAGACCCAGGCTATCCACATTGCACTGCACACAATGGCCGTTAAGCTGCTGCCGCAGTACGAGGCGGATGAGGGGCCGCTGACTGCCACCCAAGTTCGCCAGATCAAGAAGCGTGTCCCGCAGGGCAAGAAGCGTTCTATACGCTCCAGCCTGTTTGAGGCCGAGTTGGCATGATGCCTCAGTGGTGGGACGAACCTACTGCTGGCGAAATTGTTTGGTGCCACTTTCCCGACGATGTCAACCCGCGCCCGAAACCACGGCCAGCGCTGATTCTGACGGTATTTGATGACGATGCGCCGCAGTTTCACGTTCGAGTTGCCTACGGTACCAGCCAACGCACGACCACCCTGCACCGAGGCGAATTCGCCGTCCTGCGTGACCGCAATCTGGCGGCTTATGAGGCAGCGGGTCTCAGCTTTGACACCAAGTTCGATTTAAAGCAAGCGCTCGATCTGCCGTACACGACAGAGTGGTTCTCGGTGCCGCCTGCGGCACCACATGGCCAGACGCCCAAGCTTGGTACCCTGCATCCTTCGCTTGTGCGCGCTGTGCAAGCCGCATTTCAGGCTGCCAACGGGTGAGCCAGGGGGCTGGCGGTCGGCAGTGGTTGATCACTGTCGAAAGTTTTGAAGCTCGTTCTCTGGGCCTGCCCAATTTGCGGGCAGACCAGTCGTACCATTGCCAGACGCGGGTTGTCGGCTTGCCGTGACCTGCTTGTCCACAGTCTCTGTGGATAAATAGGCAAAAAAAAGACCCCCATCGCCTTTCAGCCATGGGGGTCCACTCAATCAAGCTGCCTGTCGCACCTCTTCGGCATCGACCTTCGCGCTCCCTGCCTCATCCTTGTCCAGGTCGAGCTGCTTGAGCAGCTCTCGCTGACGGGCAAGCAGAGTCACCAGACGGCCTTCGTTTTCGAAGGGGCGGGCCAGTTCCAGCCGGATGTCCTCCAGCCGCTTGCGCCGCACCTCCAATTGCACCAGAGCATCGGCATGGTGTTTTGACACCGACTCCAGCGCCGCCATCAGGCCAGCCACGAGAGCCGGTCCCGTCTGGTACGGTTCAGCGTTGTACAGGCAATGGCCTGCCAGATACAGGTTGGGCACTTCCTCGCCGCGTGCCGCCAGGATGCCCAGATCAAACCCACCAAAACGGCCAATCACCCGTTCAATCATCCGGGTGCCAGTGCGCACCTCTTCTTTCGCAGTCTTGACCAGGCCCCGCAGGACTTCCCCCACCGCATCCGGTCCTGTGACGGCCCGACCTGCCAGTTCCAGGGTGATGCCCTGCATGGTTTGCGGCTCGACCCGCGCCACGTCCTGGGCATACAGCGAAATCTTCTTTTCCAGTGCCTCAATCATCATCGGCAACCGTCCCACTTCACTTTCGTTGGCGTAGCGCTGATTGCGCCACACCGAGAACAGCGTCGAGAGTTTGGCCACTTCCGCGTCCACCCCCGCTTTTTTGATCACGAGGGGATTGCCGGAGGCCAGGGCTTTGACCTCCGCATACGACAGCGTCGCCAGTTCCACGTCCTCCAACGACCGGATGCCTTTGTCGCCCTTCATCACCTGGGCAATGAAGCGCGCCTTGGTTTCCAGTGTCTGCCAGAGGTACGCATCGAAGCTCTGCTCCGTCACATACCTGAATATCTCCACTTCCTCGCACTCATTGCCTTGGCGCAGGATGCGCCCCTCTCTTTGCTCGACGTCACAGGGACGCCAAGGGGCATCGAGGTGGTGCAGGGCGCACAGCCGGGTCTGGACATTGGTGCCAACTCCCATCTTCGCGGTAGACCCGAGCAGCACCCGGACCCGTCCCTCCCGCACCGCCTTGAACAGCGTGGCTTTCTGGACGTCGGTCTCAGCATCGTGCACAAAGGCAATCTCCTTGGCGGGCAGGCCCGCTTCGATCAGCCTTTGTCGCAAATCGTCATAGACGCTAAACCCTTTGTCCCCCTTGGGTGATGACAGATCACAAAACACCATCTGGGCACCACGGAACGACTCGGTCCTGCGCCAGATGTCCACCACCTCGCGCACGCAGGCGGCCACCTTGCCCTTGGCGTCAAACCTGGCAGTCGGTACCACCAGCCGGAAATCCAGCGCCGCCTTGCGGCCGTCCGTCGTGATCGCCAGCATGTTGTCGTCCTGCGGCTTCACTTGACCGCTGCGGATGGCTTCCGCCCGCAGCACCAGTGTTTCCACAAAGGCCCTGAGTGCCTTGCTGGCCGGGCAGGCCACGATGCGTGGCTTGCCACCGCGCAGAGGCGGCACCGGCAAGTTCAGCATCTCCGCCGTTCGGATGTCGGCCACTTCGCCGAACACCGCCATCAGCTCGGGCACATTGATGAAACGGGCGAAGCGCGTGTGCATCCGGTAACCGCTGCCGTCAGGCGCGATTTCCAGCGCCGTAACGCTCTCACCAAAGGTGGCGGCCCAGGCATCGAACTGCTGCAGCCCGAGTTCCTCCAGCCTTCGGGGCTGCAGGTAGCGCATCATGGTGTGAATTTCCGCCATGGTGTTGGCCACTGGTGTCGCCGTTGCGAACACCACGCCACGCTGCGCATGCCCATGGATCTGCATGGTGTAGCGTGTCTTCAGGAACAGATCGAATGCTCGTTCCGAACTGGTCAGCGGAAGACCCGCGACGCGTGTCATCTTGGTGAACCGGTACAAGTTCTTATGCAAATGCGCCTCATCGACGAACAGGCAGTCAATGCCCAGCAGTTCCCAGGTGAGCAGGTCATCCTTCTTCTGGTCTGCCAGCAGCCGATTCAGTCGCGCCGCCCAGTTCTTCTTCATCGCCTCCAACTGCTTGATGATCCGGTTGGACCGGTCATTGCTCTTCTCGGCGCGTACTGCCATCTCTAACTCATGAATGATCTCCTTGATAAATGCTTCTGTGAATTGCGGTGACATCTTGATGCGCTCAAAGCTTGAGTGCGTGATGACCACCGCGTCCCAATCGCCCGTGGCGATGCGTGACACCAGCTCGCGCCGGCGGTCGCCTTCCAGATCCTCCTTGCTGGCCATCAAGACCGAGGCATTCGGGTAGAGCCGGACAAACTCCGCCGTGTACTGCGCCAGCATGTGGTTCGGGACCACATGGCAAGGCTTCGTGATGAAACCCAGGCGACGCAGCTCCATACTGGCGATCACGCAAACCGCCGTCTTTCCCGCGCCGACCACGTGGAACAGCCAGGTGTTGCCGGACTGCACGATGCGCCAGACGGAATCCAACTGGTGCGGGTGCAGCGTGAAGCAGCGGGAGAATCCCGGCAACTTCAGGTGGGAACCATCGAACTGCCGTGGCCGGGTGGCGTTGAACAAGTCGTTGTAGATCCGGCACAACTTCTCTCGCCGTGTCGTGTCATCAAAAGCCCAGGCAGCAAAGCGGTCCTTGATCAGGCCCAGCTTCTCGCGTGCGGCCAGCGTCTCGTCGGAGTTGACGACATACCTGTCCGTCTCGGGGTCCGGGTCGCGTACCGTGGGGACCTGCACGTTGAGCGCGCATTGCACCAATTCGATGCCGTTCATGCGCGAGGTGCCGAACTCCTGGGTGACTTTCACGTTCTGGCGCGCTTCCCACTCGCCATAGCGCACTGACCAGGCACCGGCCTCGGCCGAATAGCTGACCTGGCAGTCCTTGAGCTCCAGAACTTCCTGGGCGAAAGCCTCGACGTCCATGGCCGGAATCCAGACCGCGCCATGGCGCGGCTCGATGGATGCCGGTGGCAGGTCTTCGGGTTGCACTTGCTCCAGCGCGTCGATATTGCGCCGGTAGGCGCTGCCCGACATCACCGCCTGCTTGAGCTTGGCCTTCACGTTGCCCGACAGGTAGTCGTCGGCGGTTTTCCAATCAGTGTCGGCAGGGTCGAGAAAGACCTGTCCAGCTTCGGCAAGCGCTTGCAGCACCGCATCTTGAGGCGCGGCCAGCAGCCCGGCCATGTAGGCCGAATCGACCCGACCCCGCCATTGGATGGACGCCGCCAGCGCCTCGGTCGATTCTCCCGCTGTCGCAGGTTCCACCACCCGTGTCAACGTCCGCCGCGTGAACAGCGCCGCTTTCCTGGCGGTGTCCGACTCTTCGTCGTAATGCTCCAGGGAGAGTAGTAGCGGGTAATCCGGATCACGCCGGAATGCCAGCGCATTGGCCCGGGTACTCAGGCAACCGTACTTCGTGATGAAACGGTCATAAGTGCCGTTGAGCAGGGCTCGTAGATGTCCCAGTCGTCCGTCGCTGTCCTCGGACAACTGGGCGTCCAGCAAGGTCCGGGCGTAGTCTCGAATCGCGCACATGCCGGTGATCCGGCCTCGCTGTGTCGCGTTGAGCTGATCATGCACATCGACCATCTCACTGCCTTCGACCCGATGAACTTGCCCCTGGTGGAATCGGTAGCTGCCAGGACGGGCCCCGGATTCGGCCGGCACCACCACGCGCAACGCAACCGGTTTCCTCACCAGCGCTTGGTAGGCGTCAGAAGGGAGCAGGGCGATGCGTTCTGGCAACGCGGCTTCCAGGTCGCCGTCGAACACCGCCACCGGTACCTCTTCATAACCGTTGCTCTCCTGCCGGATCAGACCGATGCAGAACTCCGGGTGCTTGGCGTACCAGGCATTGATCTGCAGGTATTTCTGATGGCACTGCGGGTCGCGCAATGGCTCGGGCACTACATTGAGGTCCAGCCAGGTGTCATCGACCTTCTCGGCCCGCTGTCGCTTACGCAGGAACAAAATGTCGGTCTGCACGTCGGTTGACGCAATGCCCGCAAAGGCCCCTCGGGGGAGTCGGATCGAGCCCAGCAACTGGGCTTGAGCGCCGAGGTAATGGCGCACGCTCGCATCCTGCGCATCCATCGTGTAGCTGGTGGTGATCAGGCACACCAGCCTACCGGGTCGCACCAGATCCAGCGCGCGGCCAAAGAAGTAGTTGTGGATGCTGAAACGGGCGTAGGCCCGATTGCTCACGTCGGCGACCTGGTACTTGCCAAACGGCACATTGCCGATCACGAGGTCGAACCAGTTGTCGGCGAGGGCGGTCTTCTCGAAGGGGGAAATCCGCACATCCACGCCGCCCGGTGCATACAGCGCCTGCAGCATGCGTCCGGACAACTGGTCGATCTCGACCGCCGTGACGCTGCTTTGCTCGGCGATGGCCGGTGGCATCGCGCCGATGAAGTGGCCGATGCCCGCAGCGGGCTCCAGAATGCGTCCGCCATAAAAGCCAAAGCGTTGCACGGCCTGCCAGATGGCCTCGATCACGTGGACTTCGGTGTAGTGGCTGTTATTGACCGATGCACGGGCTGATTCGTACTCATCCGGGGTCAGCAAGACACTCAATTGCCGCGCACGTTTGGCCCAGGCAGCATCTTCGGCTTCCAGGTTGAAGCTGGCGGGCAAGCCACCCCAGCCGGTGTAGCGCAGCAGGGCGCTGCGTTTCGTCCGGGGAGGCCGGGCGTTGTTCGCTCTCGATATGACGCAGTACCTGGATCGCAGCCAGATTGGCTTCGAATTTGGTGACGCTGCCACCCAAGTTGTGCAGGTCAGCACGGATCAACTGAGGCCACCGGTTGCGGGGTGCCACTTCTACGGCACCGGTGACTACCCGCCAATTGGCGCGCTGGCGAGCGGCTTCGGTGACGGGTTCCTCGGAGAAGCGTTCCTCTGAAGAGGAGGCCAGATCAGAATCAGTCGGTTCAATGTCGATCAAAAGAGCCGCAGGCTCTAATGGCTCCGGACTGAAGCCGGGTAGCCAGAGGGAAGGCGCGGTAAAGCGTGCCATGGGTATGTTCTCCAAAAAGTATGGGGAACACAACCACCCAGCGGGGAGACGTGCTCCCCGGTTGGGAATGAATGAAAGGGTCAGGAATGACCCCGTGTGTGAACGCGGGCCACCGGGCTTCAAGTGAAGCTGGCAGGCTCAAAAGGCGACAAAAAAAGTGCAAAACGCCTGCTGTCAAATGACTGCAGGCAGGTGACTCTGGTCGGGACAGCCGGCAACACCAAGGTGTTGTGTGAACAGGGCAGGCGGGTAACGACCGCAACGCCTGAGCAGACTCAGGGGCGCTCCGACGAGCGCGCTTTGGCCGAGGCCAAGATGCTGGATCAGTGTGCCTTCATTGAAAGGGGGGCGCGAGCGTTTGGGCGAATCGCCAGCACAATTGACGAAAAATGAGGAGCACTTCCGGTGGCAATTGCATGGCTGGGATGTTCATCGGTGGTAAGCAGCAGAACGGAGGCGCATTCGGGGGCTTCTGATACATTCAGCAACAAAAGGGGGCTAAATGGAACTGGTTAACTTGCAGCTGTCTCGCGTTGTCATTCACGAGGTTTTTCAAAGGGCCGACGACAAGACAAAAATCCCGCCGGTGTACGGCGATTCAGTCGAAAACCTCGACCTGGAGGCGATGGACGCTCTCCGCAACAGAGTTGTTGCCGCGATGTCCAGTCCTGCTCGGTGCATTCAGATGACTATCGAGAAAACGCAAGCCGGCAGCATGTGCTCGTTTGCTGCGGCGCTCGTGGACGCTGACGAAGCGTTGTACATTCAGCAATCGCGAGGTGTTGCTGACCTTCTGGCCGATGCCCAGAAGTTCCGTAATCTTCCTGGCGGGATTCTGGTCGTTTTTGTAGGAACTGCAGGAGTGCCAGCTAGACGGCTGATGGGCGTCATCAAAGCTGAAGTGCACAATGGGTTCACACGCGAACAGCAACAGCAGGGGGGACTCGCGTTGAAGTTCCTGAAGAACTTGCTTCTTACGGCGCAGACAAAGTTGTACAAGATCGGACTCTTTGTCGAGTCGGATCCTGCGGCCGCAGGCGGGTTGCCTGCTGGCTGGGATGCATATATTTACGATGAGACGTTGACCCTTGCCAACCGATATGGCGCAGCGCAGTATTTCTATGAAGGATTTCTGGGTTGTCAGTTCCCGCAATCCAGCGCTCGTCAGACCAAGCAGTTTCATGATTTGACCAAGAGTTTCATTCGTTCGATGAATATTCCCGAAGAGGAGCGCGCCGTGTTGCACAACGCTCTGGTCACGTATCTCAAGGCGGACCAAACACCTACAGTCAGTGTGGCAGATTTTGGTCAAAGCTATTTCGCTGAAGGTGAGATTCGGGACGCTTATGGCACGCATATGACGGCAGCTGATTTCCCCAACACGGCCGTAAACAAAGACCTGGCTGACGTAAATGCGTCACTGCGCCTTCGGAAGCTGACGTTCAGAAATCAGATTAAGGTGACAGGGCCGGCCGAAGGCTTCGAAGATCTGATGAAAATTGACATCATTGATGGAGTGCCACATGGACCCAATGGGCCTCCGAGATGGACCATGTTGACGGTTAAAGCAGATATCGCGAACCAGGAATGAACGAAGCGGAATTTCTCGCGAAGTGGCAATCCGAGGAGGCCATTTATCGGGCATGGGGTAGCTTCGTGCAGGAAGAAATCGAACGCACTTTGCAAAGCACCAGTCCATCTGTTGATTTGCAGTCCTTTCTGAAAATTCCACCGCAACCGAGACTGAAAGCGGTTGACTCATTGATTGGCAAGGCCTTTCACAGAGGTAAGCCGTATCAGGACCCATATGCTGACATCGAAGACAAGGTTGGACTTCGCTTCATTGTTCTCTTGACTGCTGACATCCTCAAGCTCAAAGATGTCATAGAGGCATCGGATCGTTGGTCGTGGAGTCTTGACAAAGACTTTGAGGCTGATCGTGATTCTCGTCCGATGGAGTTTGCATATCAATCCAAACACTATGTGTTGAAGGCGGCGTCTGATACACAGACTGCTGGATTGGTCGTTCCGAAGGGAACGCCGTGCGAAATTCAGCTTCGCACGCTTTTGCAACATGCCCACTCTGAACTCACGCACGACAACATTTACAAACGCGATCCCGGCACCGAGATAACCAAGAAAATCGAGCGAACGGTTGCCAAGAGCATGGCGTTGATTGAGGCGGTCGATGATTTCTTTGCACAAGTTCTGGACGAACTGGAAAAGTCCAGCGAAGCAGAAAGAAATGCATTGACAGACCTGTCCCAGCTGTATGTTCAACATGTCGGTAGGACTGCGCACGTTGACAAATCGAATGCGATTGTTCTGCATGCGTTCAGGGACCAGCTTGGAAATACGTTTCGCCCCAGACTGGAGGCGCTACTTGCGGGAAAGCCATTCATTGCTGAACGCATACGAGACCGTTTTGAAAGTCAATATACGTTTCGTCAAGCTTGGATTCTTCTCGCCTATCTCGTGGTGTCAGAAATCCCAAATGTCACTGCGGAGCGGTGGCCCCTGACGGTTCAGGAGATTGAACCGGTGTTCACCGACATGGGAAAAACCATCACGTAGCTTGGGTGGAATTGACGACCACGGGCGTTGACCTTGCAGTCTGACCAGTGCTTTGCCAGACTGCTTTGCATCTAGCAGAGCCGCATCGGCGCGCCCCAGGGCATCGATCAGCGATTCATCAATCCGTCGCTCGGCGACACCTGCCGAGAAGCGCAAGCGCACCGGTCCTTCGGGAACTGGGAGCGGCGATGCCTCCAGTATCTTTTGCAGCCGTTCCAGCACGCCCAACGTGTCGATGCCGCCCGCGTTGTGCAGCACCAGTGCAAATTCGTCGCCACCAAGGCGCGCGACGGCATCTGCACGGCGAACATGCAGGCGCAATGTTTTCGCGAAATGAATCAGTGCGGCGTCGCCCACCGGGTGACCATGCTGATCGTTAATCAACTTGAAACCGTCCAAGTCCATCATCACGCAACACATTCGCGTGCCCATTGGTTGTGACGCTGGCCACTGGTCGCAGGCCCGCCGGAATCCTCGCCGGTTCAGGAGCGGGGTGAGGTCATCCTGGTGGAGCAGGTGTTGTGCATGCTTCAGAGCCCGCTCCAAAGCCTCAATCCGTTGCGCATAGGCCGGCGGCTGACGAAGTGGACGGGGGCCCGTGCGCATAGAGTGAAATGTTGCGACGACAAGATCACCTCAGCGTAGGGATGGGCATCGGACTGCCCCAGCGGGAATGACGTGTTTTGTGACGACCTATTGCGGTCAGCTCGGCGGTCTCGAAGACCGACGGGTGGGCGCTGATGCCGCGAGTCAGCTCAAGTGCAGATTCACCAGCCGCATCAAAGGCTGAGGCAGGGTTTTGTCGGCTTCGGTCGCGAGCTGCACGGTTCGACCGCTGGCAAAGCGCAGTTCGCCTTGCCTATCGTCGAACCACAGCCGCCCCTCTTCGAATGTCCGTTGCGGTCGCGGGTCATCGGTCATGTCCACAAACTGAAGCTTGCTGACGGTCGTTTCCTGTATCCACAGCCATTGGTATACCGAGGCTTTGCGCGTACCAGCAGGCAAGTTCAGCCGCTTGATTTCCGCCAGATACCCTTGTGGCGCGGAGAACAGGAACAGGACTTCGTACAGCGGCGGCATGGACAGTGACGGCGAGGGTGGTGCGGAAAAATGCGTTGAATTCAGGCTGAATTTTGTCGCGCGATTTCCCGTGGGGTAGGAGCGATGCTATCGCACAGGCGGGCTTGAAGAACGCGCAGCGCATGAGATTCTGAATGCATGGACAGCATGTCGCTGGTCCCTTTCAACCCTTCAGGAGTTCCCATGAAATTCTCGAAAGCCGAAATCGAAGCTGTCATCGAAGCTTCCCCCCGCACCACCGTCCCCTTCAACAAGCTGATCCTGTCGGACACCTACCAGGCCCGCTTGGCTGGCAGCACGTCGAAGATGAGCATCACCGAATTGGCCGCGTCCATCAAGGAAAGCAACGTCCTGCAAAACCTGATCGTCGTGAAGGGCGTGCGCGGCCTGTTCGAGGTCTGCGCAGGCGGTCGCCGCCTTGAGGCGCTGACCTTGTTGGTTGCCAACGGCGGCATTGCAGAGAACTACCCAGTGCCCGTGCTGATCGTTCCCGCCGACAAGGCCCTGATCGCCAGCTTAGCGGAGAACTGCTTCCATATTCCGCTCCATCCTGCCGAGGAGTACACCGCCTTTGCCAAGCTGTCGGCCCAGGGCAAGTCGGTCGAAGACGTTGCCGCTGCCTTTGGTGTCACGCCCCTGGTGGTCAAACGCCGCATGAAGCTGGCCACCGTTTCTCCCAGGTTGATGGCACAGTTCCGGGAAGACAAGATCGGTCTGGACTGCCTCATGGTGCTGGCCTCGGTCGATGACCACGGCAAGCAGGAGCAGGCCTGGGCCTGTGTTCCGGAGTGGAATCGCCGACCCGACTACCTGCGCCAATTGCTCACACAGGGCGAGATTGAATCCGACCGTGACCCCGTGGCCCGCTATGTGTCCGTCAAGGCCTATGAGAAAGCCGGTGGCACCCTGCGCCGCGACCTGTTCAGCGACGACGACAAGAAAGCCTACCTGCTGGATGGAGCACTGCTGGAGAAGCTGGCCACCGACAAGCTGCAGAAAAAGGCGAAGCAGGTCACCGCTGACGGCTGGAAGTGGGTCGATGTCCGCGTGCGCTACAACTACGACGAATTTGTCAAGTACGGCGAACTGCGCAGGACCCGGCGTGAACCGACTGAGCAGGAAGCCGCCGGGGTCGCTGAGCTCCAAGCTAAAGCGACAGCGCTGCATGACCAGATGGAAGCCCTCGCCGAAGCAGACGCGGATGAGGGTGATGAAGACAACGAATACGAGAAGCTGGAAACCGAGTCCGAGAGCTTGCAGGCGCGGATCAAGGCACTGGAAGACACCCTCAGCGTCTGGCCCGCCGACCTGATGGCCCAGGCCGGATGCGTGGTTTATGTTGGCAACGATGGCACAGCAGCACTCAAATGCGGCTTGGTCCGCCCCGAAGATCGCAATGACATGGTGCAGGCGGCGCGGCTGGCAGGCGAGAGCGGTGAGGACGAATCGCTGGTGTCACTGCCTTCACCCAAGACCCGCCCCGTCCATTCCGACAAGCTGATGCGCCGTCTCACCGCCCACCGGGTGGCAGCAGTCCAGGCCGAACTGATTGACCGTCCCGACGTGGCGCTGGCCGCGATCACCGCCCATCTGGCCGTGAAACTACTGGTCGATGGTTACCGCCGCCACTACGGCAATGACGATGCCTTGACGGTGAGTGCGACCAACACGCATGCAAGCTTGCCATCCGAAGCTGATGGCATGAAGACCAGCGCCGCATGGCAGAAGATGGATGCAGAGCGCGCAACCTGGGCGGCACGACTGCCGGAATCGGTGGACGCAATCTTCCCGTGGGTGCTGGCGCAGGAACCCATCACTGTGCAGCAATTGCTGACCTTCCTCATTGCTTCGACCGTCACCGGTGTCTACGGTGTGGAGCGCAGCAAGCAGAGCATCGATGCGCTGGCTGTGGCATTGGGGCTGGACATGAGCAAGTGGTGGTCTGCTACAGGCCCTTCGTATTTCAATCATGTGTCCAAGGGGCGCATCCTGGAAGTGGTGACTGAGGCGGTAGACGCCAATGCAGCCAGCCCGCTCGCGGCGCTCAAAAAGGATGCTGTTGTGACGGGGGCTGAGCAGACGGTAGCAGGCACGCGTTGGTTGCCCACCGTGCTACGGGTTGGGACGCCTGAGAAAGTCAGCCCGTCCGGAGTTGCCGACGAACCGCCTCTGGCGCATGGTGAAGAGCATGTGGAACCGAACGGCGCAATACAGCGGGTGCGGGAACCCGCATTGGTCGAGTAGCCCGAAGTCGGCAGAAAGCAACCCTGCGGAGGGTTGCCCAGGTGGACTGACACGGGGAGCGTGTCAGTCCATGAGTTTTGAACTGTAGCAACGGAGGTTTCAAATCATGTTGAGAAAGTGGAGCGTGCATGTGATCCGGGATGGCCGGTCGCAGTACATCGGTGAGGTGAACGAATCCAGCGAGGAAATGGCGCGTTGTGCGGCACTGTCCCGATTCGGTGTCGGCGCGGACGAGATCGACGCAGGGGAGGCTCCACCGCGCTGCGTGGCGATCTACCCCGATGACCGCTTCGAGGTGTCGCCCGCCGCATAGGGGAACGACCTCAATGCCTCTAGTGCGCAATAGGTGCAAAATTAGTGCATAATTTGAGGAATCATTCGGGTGAAAGGAAAGTATGCACACCGCAACCCTTCAGGTTTCCCCAGCCTTGAGTCACGGTTTCGATGGTTTCATCGATTTCCTGCGTGACCAGGAAGCAGGGGCGTCCACGCTGTCGCCTAAGCGATTCGGCGATGTGCTGAGCATCGACATCCAGACGCTTGCCACCCAGGCACATGTCCATCGCAACACCATCAGCCGGGCGCCAGCATCGGAGAGTGTGCAGAAATTTCTGCGCGAGGCGTTGCGCGTGATGCGCGCGGCCCATGACCTGTCCGGCGATGTCACCCGTGCCATCTTTTGGTATCGCAACGAACCGTTGCCCCCGTTTGGCTACAAGACAGCAGAGCAACTGGTATCGGAAGGGCGCACCGAGGATGTCCTGCGCTATGTGGAGTCGCTCGAAGCGGGTGCCGCAGGATGAAGCCGACCGGCTTGGCCGATGTCACGGCTTACCGGATGCATGTGCCCCGATGGGCCGTCGCGCCAACCAGTGGGGCGGGGGCGGGCAAGCATGGCGGGAGGGCCAACCGTCCCGGTGTGGACGCCCTTTATCTGGCGCTGGAGACGGCGACAGCGATTCGCGAATACCAGCAGGTTTCGACTTAGTTGCCGCCCGGCACGTTGACGATCTATCAACTGACGGCAGCGCCGGTTGTCGATTTCACGGCGGCTACAGCGCGTCTGTGTGAGCCCCCATTTAGGAAGACTTCTACTGCGACTGGCGTGAACTGTGGTTCAACCAGCGTGTCGAGCCGCCGAGTTGGGTTGTTGGGGATGCGGTGATCGCTGCGGGGGCGAAAGGCATTCTGTTTCCTTCGCGTCTGGCCAAGGGCGGAACCAACCTGGTGTTGTTTACCCAGATGCTGGCTGCACCGGATGTGTTGCAAGTTTTTGATCCGGGAAAGGCGCTGCCCCAGACTCAGGCCTCTTGGTCTTGATTGGAATGGCCGGTGAACCGGATTCGCCAGTTGTCTGGTGAGCCCACCGGCATGGAACAGCCCTGAACCATCGCACCCATCTTGCCAGTTTCGGTGGATGCCGCTCTCACTTTCATGGGCTATCGTCCGAATCGCGAAGATCAACTGATACCGTTGGAGTGGACACCTTGGTGCACAGAACAACTGACTGACCTATGTAGGCGCCCGATGCCCGAATGCGAGCATGTCCAGCCAGCTCGGACACCGCTTTTCGAGCGAACTGATCGACTTCACGCGGCAAACCCATGCCTCCTCGCACTGGTGGCGGTTGCCCCGTCAAAGACTGGAAATGCTCGATTAGCGCCTCATGGCGCAGGCCGTGTGCCGTTACCCCCAGTTCTCGAAACGAGATCCCGAATTTCTCCAGCACATAGTCAAAGCGACGCAGGTTCTTCTTCAGGTCATTGGCAGGGTCCCCCAAATAGGCATCTCGGTTGCACACAAGGCCTTGCGCGAACTCGACAGCCGCCAGTCTGGCAGAACTGTCCAGGGGGATGAAACGCACCCGCCCACCCTTGCCCTTGATCCTCACATACCGATCCGCTGCCTTGTCTTCGATAGGCAGTCCTGTTTCGCTGAAAGGCAAGACGTGCTCAAAGGGTCGGAACTGGATGGACTCCTTGCGCCGGAGCCCCATGGCATTGATCAGCCGCAGCGACGCGCCGACATACCGGTCGCAGACGCAGACCCGCTCAATGAGTTCCTCAATGTCGATGCCGGCGGCGGACCAGCTCTTGTCCCGCTGGGCATATTCATGCCGTTGGTATTCTTCGACGCTCAAGCCGTAATGCGCTGGCCCCCGCACAAAGCCGTGCTTGCCCATCCACATGCCCAAGCCGCGCAGGAAGCTCAGGTACGTCTGAATCGTGGCTGGAGCGAGATGTGCCTGCTGCCAGACCTGCACCATGGCATGAATGTGTTTCTGTCCCAGGTTGCGCGGATCGGGAATCGTGTTGAACCCGGCTTTGGCTTTCAGGTCACGAAAGAACCGCCGCAGGAACTGGGCGCGTTCCTGCCGTGTCTTGTGGGACACGGTTTTATCCAGCGAGGTGTGCAGGGTATTGAAGAGTTCCAGCAGAACTTCCAGCACTTTGAGCGGTGGTGCCTTGCCAGGCGGATAGCCCGCAAGGATTTCGTGGACCGCCTTGTTTGCCCACTGCTGGCGGCGCGTGGGTTCACTGGCGAACAGCCGGCCGGGGCTGGCCGAGCCTTGTTGTCGCCGACGAGAAGCTTTGTTTTGCATGGCGTTGCCTTTCTATTTCATAGATGTCCGCCCGCCGCCCGAACGGTGGGCAGGTGTTAGAAAACGTGGAATCTCAAAGCAGTCACCTGCTAGGTGGATTCCGTCGCCCGGCAGGTCAGTGGTCAAAAACTTCGGCGCGGCACGCGACCACCGATGTGCGGCACCTACCCAGTGTTTTGCCAGCCAGCGCGTCAGCGCCGGTCAGCTCGGTCTTCCTTAAAAATGAAACATGTGATCCGTCCCACCTGTGCATTTCTGCAAACATGGGGTTGGTGATGCTGGCCCGCCTCATGGGCGTGTCAAAGGGCATCCGTGACAAGGTCAGGCCTCGCACGTACTGATGGATCAGTTCTGGATTCGCAGCGCCATCCACTCGCATGGGTCCGCCCCTGACCGAAAGTCCAGGGCAGTGCCGAGTTGGTGAGCGGGGACGCGCGGGGAGCCTAAAGAGGCAAACACAACCGCGCGTTGCGTAAAACGCGTGCTCAAAGGATGGCGGGAACAGGGGTACGGCATCAGGTGCCGACCAGGTGCTCGAAAACCGTGGCGCGTTTCAGGGAACGCCCAGCGATGAATGCTGGCAAAGCCACAAGGGTTGCACTACGAAGAAAACCACGGGGCCATCACCTCACGGGGCAATGGCTATTCCGGTTCAGGGACCGGAGTTTGGGGGCAGGTAACGACTGCGACGCCTTGCGCTCCACGATGGAGCAGGGCCGGGATGGCCCTCGGGAATCTGTAGTTGACGCCGACCCAGAGGAGGCGTCAAGCAGGCGTACCGTCAACGGGGCTGATTTCACGGGGATTTTGGGTGGCGATTGAACGACCGGGATATGCCCGTGAGCCGAGTTTATTGTCCCGAGGGGATTGGAAGTGAGGCTGCATGCGGGCTTGACAAGAGAAATTGCGGCCTCTGGTCCCGGACGGGACCTTGACCGGGTTGATGGCCGGCTCGCAGGCCTGGGCCACGGAAATAGCACAAATCGGCGCGATCCGCGAAATCACGCCCTTGACAGCTCGGTTTGCGGTGAGACCGTGGTTCGACACGCAGGACTTTTTCGAATACCCAATGAGATAGGTCTCGCTCTGGTGTGGCCCGACAAGGTTGCATTGAGACTCAAAGCAGAGCTGGTCCCGAAATCAGGCGGTTTGAAGGGGATTTCTGCGTGGATGGACGGCATCGGGCCACCGATGCTGATCGCCTTGCAACCCTGAATTGGAGTTTTTATGGAACTGATCGTTCGAGCCGTGGACGTTGGCTACGGCAACACCAAGTACGTCACCGGTGTCTCTGGCGACGAAATCCGCTGCGCCAGCTTCCCGTCACTGGCGTATCCCTTCCCCCGCGACCCTTCTACCACCCTGGGTGCTGATCGGCGCAAGACCGTCGCCATCCCGATTGGCGGCATGTTTTACGAGGTGGGGCCGGATGTGATGCTGGCGGCCGATGCCTTTCGTGCCTCGCAGATTCACGACAACTTTATTGATACCCCGGAATACCTGGCCCTGGCACGCGGAGCGCTGCGGATGATGAAGGTTGACACCATCGACCTGCTGGTGGTGGGTCTGCCAGTGGCAATTTTTGCATTGAAGAAGGCCGCACTGGAGAATTTGATGACCGGCAGTCATGATGTGGGCAACGGCAAGACAGTGCTGGTGCGCAAGGCGCTGGCAATGGCCCAGCCCAACGGGGCACTGATTGACTACGCCTCGCAGCATGACAAGGTGGTGGCGATGGAGAACGAGCACAGCCTGGTGATTGACCCCGGCTCACGTACCTTCGACTGGCTGGTGGCACGGGGAATGAAGCTGTCCTACAAGCGCAGCCATTCGGTCAACCGCGGGGTGTCTGACATCCTGCAGGTGATTGCCGACGACATCAGCGCCGAGATCGGCAAGCCCTACAACCAGTTGGACACCATCGATCTCGCCTTGCGCAGCAACAAGAATCTGACGATCTTTCAGCGAACCTACAGCCTGGCACGCATGAAACCGGTGGTGGAAAGTGTCACCAAGCAGGCCGTGGGGGCGATGATGCGCCGCATTGGCGAGTTCTTTGACGTCCAGCATGTCATTTTGGTGGGCGGTGGTGCTTTTCTATTCAAGAAGGCGGTGAAGGAGGCTTTTGCGACGCACCAGATTTTGGAAGTGAAGGAACCAATGTTCTCGAATCTCCGGGGCTACCAGATCGCAGGTACGAATTACGCCTACACGGCGATGCAGGCGTCGTCACGCCCGTCGCGCGCAGTGCGGTCGGAAGGAGAGGGCGCATGACACAGAAGACAGACCCCAACACCGAGCCGGTGCGCTTGCTGTTCGAAATGATGCGGGAGGACAACCCGCGCCTGTATGACGACCTGATTCGGTTCAACAAGGGGACAAAGCGGGTGAACCGGCTGCGCTTTCTGGCGCATGAAGGGCTGTTGGCGCAGAACTGGATATTGGTGCCAGCAACAAGCGGCTCCTCCCTGCCGCGCGGGGCAGGATGGCCTGCCTCTATGAGCGTGAACCCGGTCGCTGCGGGGCATGTGGTTCAGGCATTCGAGGCACCGACCATAGACGGGGAGGACTGATCGTGGCGCCGGTGAAAAAGCATGGGCGCCAGAGGGTGTCGGTTCGCGCTTCGGAACTGGCCCAGATGGGCGTGTGTGAACGACTGGTGGTATTCGAGCATCGGTATGGGAGGCGACGGACCGCAGAACAGCAGCTGGCAGCCATGCGCGGCCTGCGATCTCATAAGCGGTTCTATCGGGAGCGGCAGGGGGACTCGGCCCGCCGGGGACGTTGTTTTGGAGCCGCTCTGGTCTTCGAATTACAAGGTCTGGAAACGATGTTGCTGCGGCGATTCGGATATCGGGTCAGTCGGCTGTGGCGGGCCTGGCACAGCTTGATCCGGCGCTTGGTGCGATGGCGTCAGGCTGTGGAGTCGCGCAATGGACCTTGAAGCTGTCGCCGTTGTGTGCTTTGTCGTGTTTGTTGTTGTCCTCTGGTGGCACCTGTGGCCGCGTCCTCCTGAGGAAGAGCTACCGCCGGAGTTGTGTGGCACTCGCTTGGTCTATGCGGAGCGCCTATTTTGTTCGCTTGGGCCGGTATCGATCACTGCCAAGGTGGACAGGGTCTACCGCAATGCGAAAGAAGCGTTGATACTGGTTGGGCTGAAGACCCGGAAGGCGAATCGGGCATATCGGTCGGATGTCATCGAGTTGTCGGCGCAGCGCTTGGCGTTGATGGGGCAGACGGGAGAGGCGGTTGCGGATCATGCCTATGTCTTGACGGAGCGACCGGATGGCCGCCGAACGGGATGCCATCGAGTTAGGCTCATGGAGCCTGTCGATCTGATCGCTCTGGTTGAGAGGCGGGAAAAACTGCTTGCTGGAAAGGCCGAACCCCGGCCCACCTGCGCACCGGGGATGTGTCAGAAATGTGCGTTCGCTCGGCTATGTGATCCGCCTTGGCGGTGACTTTCCCACGATTCGCCTGATCGACTGGACAGGAAGTGAGGGTAGGGTTTCCTATGTGCCCGTCTTGCGTCGGATTCCAACAACGTTGAAGGTCTCCCCTCGGCTGGTTGCCGCGAGCAGCATAGCCCACCGGGTCAGGGCTTCCTTCCGTTCATCGAAGTAGTCGTATTGGTTGTACACCCCCTCAACGTCGCGAACTTTGTGGTTTAGGGCTCGTTCGGCGACAAAGCGATCTACACCCAGCGCTGCCATGTGGGTGCGCGCTGTCCTGCGCATATCGTGTACCGTGAAATGCTCGATATCGTCAAGGGACAACCGTTTGAGCGCCACATTTAATGTATCCGGGCTGATATGTTCAAACCGGTTCTTCCTGGGCAAGCCGGCCTTCATGTGAATGAGCCGACGGGCGGGGAAAAGGTGATGATGGCCACAGGAAAACACTTTGAGCTCCTTCAGCCATTCCACGACTGGTGGGGCAAGTGGGATGTCGATGGCGGCACTTGTCTTGGTTCGAGAGGGGCGCAGCAACCAGACCTCCCGATCAAGGTCGAATTCCGACCATTTTGCCGACAGTAATTCCATCTTTCGGACGCACAGAGCGAGAAGCAGCCACGTGGACAATTCATTGAGGCGCCCGAAGTTTTGGGTCTCGCGCATGGCTTCAGCGAGCGCTGCTAGTTCTTCGCGGTTGAGCCATCTGCTACGTGATTTCTCGGTCCCGCCTGCATCTGAAATTTCGAAGCCATATGCGGGATTGGAGTCAATCCACTTACGTTTCACGGCAAAGTGGAACATGCGAAACAGATACCGCAGCGCGTCGTTTGCAACCGTGGGGGCTCCACCCTCGACGATTTTGGTCAGTACGCCATCGATGTGGACCGGACGAATTTCCTCAACGGGCAGCTTCCCGATGGCCGGTTTGATATGTCGACGGATAACACGCTCAACGACCTGCGGGTGTTTGTATTTGCCTTGGATGTGCCGTTCGAACCAGATGTTGGCCAGCCCCTCGACGTTGTGCATGTCGATGGCCTTGAGCCGTTCTTGGCGCTTGATCGCGCTTACATCTTGGCCTTGTTGGAGCAAGGCTCGATCCTTGCGGGCCAAATCTCTGGCATCTTTCAGCGAAATATCGGGATAGCGCCCAAGCACTTTCTCCCTTTCGCGTCCTCCGAATCGATACCGGAGGATCCAAGAGGCTTTTCCCTGTTGGGAGCCTGCCTCAGAAGCGACGAAGGTCAGGCCATCGCCCACCCCTCGATCAACCGGCCCGGCGTTGAGCCAAGCCCTCAAATTTTTGTCGGTAGCATTCTTCACAAACCCAGTCATGGCGCGGCCTCCAGAGGAATCTGTGGGGTAAATAATCGGGAGATCGTCGAAAAATGCCTGTTCGGACATTTACCCCACGATTTACCCCACAAATCACCCCACACAGACGGTGCGCTACGTTGAGACTGCTTGCTACGCCTTGAGACGACTTCCCATTGAAAATCAATGACTTAGGTGGCTGTTTTGGGGTGGTAAGACACCCCAAAAAACCTTACTCTATGTTCTGGACCTGCTCGCGGATCTGCTCGATCAGCACCTTCATGTCGACCGAGACATGGGTCAGCTCCAGCGAACCCGATTTGGAGCCCAGGGTATTGGCCTCGCGGTGCAGTTCCTGGATCAGGAAGTCCAGGCGTTTGCCGACTTCACCACCGGCCGTCAGCAGGCGGTCGATTTCCTCGAGGTGGGAGGACAGGCGCATGATTTCTTCGGCCACGTCGATGCGGATGGCAAACGAGGTGGCCTCCAGCAGGGCCCGGTCCTGGGCCGCTTCGGGCAGGGTGCTGCCGTCGGTCAGGGCCATGGCTTCCTTCCAGCGCTCCATGAAGCGGCTTTTTTGCTGCTCGACCAGTTTCGGGACCATGGGGGTGGCCGAGGCGGCCAGCGCGCGCAACTGCGCGGTGCGCTCCAGCAGCATCTGCGCCAGCCGCGCGCCCTCACGCTCGCGGGCGGCCAGCAGGTCTTTCAGGGCCTTTTTGGCGAGTTTGAGCAAGTCGTCGCTGTAGTCGTGGGTGGATTTGTCTTCGCCCGCGGCCATGCGCAGGACATCGGCCACGCTGAGCGCCGCCGCGCCGGGCAGCCAGGCGCGCACGGTGTCTTCCATGGAGCCCAGGCGCTGCAGGGTGGTGCTGGCCGGCGCCTTGAGCCCTCCGCCTGAATTTCCCTCCAGGGAAACGCGTATTTCGACCTTGCCGCGCTTGAGTTTGCCGGTCAGCAGTTCACGCAATGCCGGCTCGGCCTGCCGGAGTTCATCGGGCAGCCGGAAGGCCAGGTCCAGGAAGCGGCTGTTGACCGAGCGTATTTCCACACCCAGGCGCGCATGACTGCCGGCGCCGGTATCGGTTTCCGGGGCGCTGCGTGCGGGTGTGGACTGGACGGCTGCATAGCCTGTCATACTGTAAACTGACATTCGTAATACGCTTTTCTAGAGTCAACAGGAGGGGTGATCCCGTCACCTTGCTTTAATCCCGAATTATGTCAAAGGTCAAGCCAGCGCCACTCCCACCCGATACCGTCATTGGAGGCTATCGCGTTGTGCGCAAGCTGTCGGCCGGCGGGTTTGGGGTAGTTTACTTGGCTGTGGACAACGAAGGGCAGCAGGTCGCGATCAAGGAGTACCTGCCTTCCTCGCTGGCCAGCCGTCCGCCCGGCGAGTTGCTGCCGCAGGTGCAGCCTGAAAAACTCTCGCTGTATCGGCTGGGCCTGAAGAGCTTCTTCGAGGAAGGGCGCTCGCTGGCCCAGATCTCCCACGCTTCGGTGGTGAGCGTGCTCAATTTCTTCCGCGAAAACGAAACCGTGTACATGGTGATGAATTACCTGGAGGGGGGCACCCTGCAGGACTTCATCATCACGGCGCGCGAGCTCAAGAAGCAGAAGGTCTTCCGCGAATCGACCATCCGTTCGCTGTTCGACGAGATCCTGCGCGGGCTGCGCATCGTGCACCAGCACAAGATGCTGCACCTGGACATCAAGCCGGCCAACATCTTCATCACCGACGACAACAAGGCGGTGATGATCGATTTCGGCGCTGCGCGCGAGGTGCTGAGCAAGGAAGGCAATTTCATTCGCCCGATGTACACGCCCGGCTTCGCCGCGCCCGAGATGTACCGCCGCGACTCCTCGATGGGCCCCTGGACCGACATCTACGCGATCGGCGCCTGTATTTACGCCACCATGCAGGGTTATCCGCCGAATGACGCGCCGCAGCGGCTGGAGAAAGACCGTCTGTCGCTCGCACTGTCCCGCTTGCGCGGCGTGTATTCGGACAACCTGATCGAGGTGGTTGAATGGTGCATGTCTCTCGATCCCCTGTCGCGGCCGCAATCGGTGTTTGCCTTGCAAAAGGAGCTCAGCCGCGAGGGTGAACGGCGCTACACCAAGCTGACCGTTGGCGAAAAGATGCGCCTGCAGTTTGACAACATGGTGTCGGACACCAAGAAAAGCGCGCGCAAGGCCACCGGCTTCGCGACAAGGTTCAAATGAAATTTTCCGTCTTCCAGGTCAGCCGCAAGGGCGGCCGCGAAAAAAACGAAGACCGCATGGGGTATTGCTACACCCGTGAGTCCGGCCTGTTTGTGCTGGCCGACGGCATGGGCGGCCATCCCGAAGGTGAAGTCGCGGCGCAACTCGCGCTGCAGACCATCTCGGCGCTGTACCAGAAGGAAGCCCGGCCGCTGGTGCGGGACACCACCGAATTCCTGTCCTCCGCCCTGATGGCGGCGCATCACCAGATCATCCGTTATGCCAGTGAAAAAGGCATGCTGGACACGCCCCGCACCACGGTCGTTGCCGCCATCCTGCAGGGCACGGGCGCGACCTGGGTGCACTGCGGCGACTCGCGGCTGTATGTGGTGCGTGATGGCGAGTTGCTGACCCGCACGCGCGATCACTCCTACCTGGAGCAGCAAAACGCCGGCGTCATCAAGCTCGAACGCGTCAACCGCAACATCCTGTTCACCTGCCTGGGGTCGCCTTCCAAGCCGGTGTTCGACATTGCCGGCCCGGTCGTGCTCCAGCAGGGCGACAAGCTGATGCTGTGTTCCGACGGCCTGTGGGGCAGCCTCACCGACGCCGAGATCGTGCGCCACATGGCGTCCAACGGCGTGTCCGACGCGGTGCCTGACATGGTCGAGCATGCGCTGCGCAATGGCGGCGAACACGGCGACAACGTGACCGTGCTGGCCATGGAATGGGAAACCCCCGACGCCTTCGAGTCGACGCGCGGTGTTTCCACCGACAGCATCATGGACGGCGTGTTTGCCTCGACCATCCAGGCCGGCGTGCTCGATACCGGCGTGGAAGACCTCGACGACGCGGCCATCGAGCGCTCGATTGCCGAGATCAACGAGGCGATACGCCGCTCTGCCGCCAAAAAGGTCTGACAGCCCGTCCCCCGGCGCCGGTGGCTGCCGGCGCCACTCCTCCTGATGTTGATAGTTCCCCCGCCCCGGCCTGCCGCGCCAGAAAGCCCTTGCCATGAGTTCATTTGAAAGAAGCAGTGCCCGCGCGGCCGACCAGCTCCGTCCCGTGCGCATCACCCGCGCCTACACCGCCTACGCCGAAGGGTCGGTACTGATCGAGTTCGGCAACACCAAGGTGCTGTGCACCGCCTCGGTGGAAGAAAAAGTCCCGGGCCACAAGAAGGGCAGCGGCGAAGGCTGGGTCACGGCCGAATACGGCATGCTGCCGCGCGCCACCCACACGCGCAGCGACCGCGAAGCCGCGCGCGGCAAACAAAGCGGCCGCACCCAGGAAATCCAGCGCCTGATCGGCCGCTCAATGCGTGCGGTGTTCGACCTGAAAAAATTGGGCGAACGCACCATCCACCTCGACTGCGACGTGATCCAGGCCGACGGCGGCACCCGCACCGCCAGCATCACCGGGGCTTTTGTGGCGGCGCAGGACGCGGTCAACAAGCTGCTGGCCGACGGCAAGCTCAAGGAAACGCCCATCCTCGGCCATGTGGCGGCGATCTCCGTCGGTATCGTCCAGGGCACGCCGCTGCTGGACCTCGAGTACATCGAGGACGTGGGTTGCGACACCGACATGAACGTGGTGATGACCGGCGCCGGCCACTATGTCGAGGTGCAGGGTACGGCCGAAGGCGCTGCGTTTTCACGCAAGGAAATGGACGCGCTGCTGTTGCTGGCCGAAAAAGGCATCAGCGAGCTGGTTACCCTGCAGCAGCAATCGCTCCTGAATTGATAGCGGCTTACGCTTGTCAATAAAGGGCTGTGGCCACTTTTTGCTTATGAAAATCGTACTTGCATCGAACAACGCCGGCAAACTGACCGAACTGCAGGCCATGCTGGCGCCGCTGGGCGTCACGCTGGTCAAACAGGCCGAACTCGGCATCGGCGAGGCTGAGGAGCCTTTCCGTACCTTTGTCGAAAACGCGCTGGCCAAGGCGCGCCACGCCTCACTGGCCAGCGGACTCCCCGCGCTGGCCGATGACGCCGGCCTGTGCGTCGATGCCTTCGGCGGCCTGCCGGGCGTGGACACGGCGTTTTACGCCACGCAGTTCGGCTACGCCAAAGGCGATGACAACAATGTGCGCGCCCTGCTCGAGCAGATGGCGGGCATCACGGCCCGGCGTGCGGCGATGGTCAGCACGCTGGTGGCGCTGCGTTCCGCCGATGACCCGGAGCCGCTGATTGCGGTGGGCCGCGTCAGCGGCGAGATCAGCACCGAGCCGCGCGGCAGCAACGGCTTCGGCTTTGACCCGGTGATGTTTCTTCCGTCCTTCGGCAAGACCTTTGCCGAACTGCCGGTCGAGGTGAAAAACGCCAACAGCCATCGCGGCATGGCGGCGCGCCAGATGATGGCCCTGATGCGCGAGCGCTGGCTGTAGCCATCATGGCGTTTCCGATCCCGGTCGTCAGTGCAGAAGCTGCCGCGGAAAGTGGCGGCGCGCTGAAAGACATCCAGCACTACATGCGGGGCGGCACCCTGCGGCTGGCCGCCTTGCCGCCGCTGTCGCTGTATGTGCACCTGCCCTGGTGCCTGAAGAAGTGCCCGTATTGCGACTTCAATTCACACGAAAACCGCGGAGAGCTGCCCGAGCAGCGTTACCTCGACGCGCTGATGGCCGACCTGGAAGCTTCGCTGCCGCTGGTCTGGGGCCGCACGGTGCACAGCATTTTTATCGGCGGCGGCACGCCCAGCCTGTTTTCACCGCAGTCCATCGACCGGCTGATCGGCGACATCCGGGCTCGCCTGCGGCTCGAACCCGATTGCGAAATCACGCTGGAGGCGAATCCAGGCACCTTCGAGAAAGACCGTTTCAAGGCCTTCCGCAGCGCCGGTGTGACGCGGCTGTCCATCGGCGTGCAGAGTTTTGACGACCGGCACCTGCAGGCGCTGGGCCGGGTGCACGACCGCGCGCAGGCCATCGCCGCGGTCGAGGAAGCCGCGCAGGCTTTCGATACCTTCAACCTCGACATCATGTACGCCTTGCCCGGGCAGACGCTGGCCGGGCTGGAGCAGGACATGCGGCAGGCGCTGGTGTTTGCGCCGCCACATATCTCGATTTACCACCTGACGGTCGAGCCCAACACCTTCTTCGCCAAACACCCGCCGGTGCTGCCGGAAGACGACGACGCCTACGCCATGCTGGACCGCATCACCGAGATGACGGCCGACGCGGGCATGGAGCGTTACGAGGTTTCGGCCTATGCCCGGCCCGGCCACCGCTGCGTGCACAACCTCAACTACTGGCAATTCGGTGACTACCTCGGCATAGGCGCCGGTGCCCACAGCAAGCTCAGCTTTGCGCACCGCGTGGTGCGCCAGGTGCGTTTTCGTGACCCGGCCCTGTACATGAACAAGGCGCTGGCCGGCACGCCGGCAGCGCAGGACACCGAGGTGGCGCGCGCCGACTTGCCGTTTGAGTTCATGCTCAATGCGCTGCGCCTGCGCGAAGGCTTCACGCTGCAGGACTTTGCGGAAAAAACCGGCCTGCCCTTGACTGCCATCGAGGCCGGCCTGGAGGAAGCGGAACGCAAGGGCCTGATCACGCGTGATTTTGTGCAGGTCAAGCCCACCGAGCGCGGCTTCGATTTCCTCAACGACCTGCAACTGCTGTTTCTCGATTCCCGACAGTAAACATCGCTGTCGCCGCTGTTGCCACGCGCCTGTCCGGCGCAAGCGCTGTCCCTGACGACGAACACGACCAAGGATTTCTGTGCAGTGGTGTGCTGTTGTTTTATGGGGAAATGACGCAGGCTGTAGTCATCTTCCTACAAGTCGCGGGCCAGGGACTACTGAGACTGGATTTTGATTTCACTCTTTGCCTGACATCGAATTGTTCGTACGGGTCAGGCCGGCAGTGAATCATCGGATCCTTTTTTATAACCTGTCTCAACCCTTAGGACGACATCATGACGGCATCAAAATTTCCAGCAGCCAGGCGCGGGCTGGGTCTTATCGCGCTGGCGGTACTGGGAACTGTTTCCAGTTCCTGGGCCATTGCTCAAGACGAAACCACCGGCCCGTATATCGGCGGCAACGTGGGCCGCACCCGTGCCGACTTTGACAACGGTTCCATCAACCGGACGCTTGCGGGCCAGGGCCTGACTGTCCGGTCCACGACCGAAGACAACAGCGGCACCGGCTACAAGCTGTTCGGCGGCTACCAGCTCAACCGCAACTTTGCGGTTGAAGGTGGTTATTTCGATCTGGGCAAGTCAAGCTACACGTTCAACACCACCCCGGTCGGCACCTTCAACGGTCAAACCCGCGTCCGCGGCCTGAACCTGGATCTGGTCGGCATGCTGCCTGTGACCGATCGCTTCTCGGTGCTCGGCCGCATTGGTGCCGCTTATGCGCAAAGCAGGGCCAACTTCAGCAGCACCGGCGCCGTCGCCGCGAACACCACCAACCCGCGTCGCAACGACACCAACCTCAAGGTGGGCCTGGGCATGCAGTACGCGATCACGGAAGCGCTGGCTGTGCGTGCCGAACTCGAACGTTACCGCATCAATGACCCGGTCCGGAACCGCGGCCACATCGATATGGCGTCCGTTGGCCTGATCTACCGTTTTGGCCCCAAAGCCCAGACGCCGGTTGCGCAAGCCTACGTGCCGCCAGCCTATGTGGCTCCGCCGCCGCCACCGGCTCCGGCCGTCGCTCCGCCGCCGCCACCCGCCCCGGTGTATGTCGCGCCAGCGCCCGCCTACGAGCCACCAGCCCGTCCGGCGCGCGAAGGCCGCAACTAAAGTCAGCTGCCTGAAAAGCAGGGTGCCTGGGTGAGTGAAAACTTCCGGCCCCTGCTGGACCGGCAAAGCGGAGTGAGTTGCTCATTCTGCAATGCAGAGGGTCAGAACCAACGCGGTTTGCGCGGTGGCGCTGGCCCTTTTTATTGTCCCTCGCTCGATAAGCGCAAGCCCTGGAGAAGCGCCTTAAAGTCAGGGTAAAGCTTGCCTAATCCGCTGGTTCAGCCCGCCTTGCCGGGTTACTATCTGGCACACAGGAACACCACGATGCCAACGCAGACAGATCAACACAGGTTTTGGGCTGGGCCCTCGCTAGCCCGCATGGCCTGCCCGGCGGCCGTCGTTATGGCCCGGGGCCTCCTGCTGGGCGCAGTGGCGCTCAATTTTTGGGTGCTTCCGGCCGCTGCTTCACAGAACACGCCACCCTTGAGCACGTCAGAAGCCGCTACCGGCCCGCGTGACAACGCCAGCGCGTCCGCCGCCGTCGGGGCGCAGCCCGCACCCGCCCAGCCCCTCAGGCTGGCGAACTTTGGGCAGGAAGCGCCATCGACGGAATCCCGGAAATTGGCCGACTGGGTCGTCGACTCAGCCAACAACGGCAATTTGCCCTTCATGGTCATCGACAAGCGGGAGGCCCGTGTGTTCATGTTCGACGCACAGGGCCAGCTTCGAGGCGCGACTGCCGCGCTGCTGGGGCTTGCCGTCGGGGATCACTCTGTTCCCGGGATTGGTGAACGCAAGCTGTCGAGCATTCGTCCGGAAGAGCGCACCACACCCGCCGGTCGCTTCGTGGCCTCACTGGACCGTGATATCCACGGCCACGAGGTACTCTGGGTGGACTACGACACGGCCCTGTCGCTGCACCGCGTCGTGAAGGGTCATCCCAAGGAACGCCGCGCCGAGCGCCTGGCCTCACCCAGTCCACTGGACAACCGCATTTCCTTTGGCTGTATCAATGTACCAGTCAAGTTCTATGAAAGCGTGGTGAGCCCGTCCTTCACCGGGACCAATGGCATCGTCTACATCTTGCCGGAGACCCGCTCGGCCCGCGAGGTGTTCGGCTCCTACGATGTTCAGGATGCTTCGCGCGCACAAGCCTCGGCACGCGTCGCTCCGGCAGCCAGCCCCGCCGCCAGGTAGTCCGCAGACCTGCCTGGCAGGGCGTCGCGATCCTCAGGGCTTGCGCCTGGCTTCGTAGGCCGCAATCGCCTTTTTCAGGTCGCTGTGTTCCTCGCACGGCAGGAAACACAGCTTGTCCAGCGCCGCCAGGTGCTGTTTCGCCTTGGGCAGGTCATTGACCATCAGGTAGGCCTCACCCACGTACTCATGCGCGCCGCGATGTTTGGGGTTGATCCGCAGCGCCTCGCCATAGTGTTTGAACACCAGCGCCATGTCCGGGTTCGCGCCCTTGCGGATGGAGTACGCATAAAGGTTGTGATAGTCAGCGTTCTGCGGCGAGCCCACCAAGGCTTTCTGCAAACCGCTCTGGGCGGCAGGCCAGTCCTTCTTCGCGATGGCCGCCTGGGCTGACGCCAACACCGGATCGCCCGAGGGCCCGCCGTACTCGTTGACGTCGCCGGCCGCAAATGCTGCGGTGGATGCACACAGGCAACTGATGACGAGAAGTCGTATGAAGTGTTTCATGGCCGGAACTCCTTTTTTGGTGAAAGGGGACGGTTCGGGGAGGCGCACAAATCCTACTGCGTTCGGTGCCGCAGGTAAATCGAGGGTTTCCTTGTCGGGCACGCAGCACACAGGCACAAAAAAGCCACCGAGAGCAAAAAAGGCTGTCGGTGGCTGCTGTCTGGCGGAAGCGGTGAGATTCGAACTCACGGACGGTTTCCCGTCGCCGGTTTTCAAGACCGGTGCAATCGACCACTCTGCCACGCTTCCAGGAGACGTAGTTTACCCGTTAGTGATTGATGCATACACGCTCCACCGGCCGTCCTCGTTCGCGATTACAGCAAAGGGCTAAAACCGGCTGGATTGGTAGGTTTTATCAGTGATGCACTGGACGTGTGGCTTTTGTGTGATCTACGCTATTTGGAGGATGCGATCCGAGGCGTTGACTCCTAGAATCGGTTACGAGAAATTCTCGCAACTGCTAGTTCCTAGTTCGCGCTCATATTGGAAGCCACTGGTCAAATGCAGAGAAAAGGATCGGGAAATACTCAGAAAATCTAAACTTTTTGGGCACCTACAGACGCAGATACTGTCGGTAAATTATCGATTTCTAAACGGAGTTTATGCACTGCCCAAGCCGAGGAATCACCGATTGCTTGACTATGTTTGTGCAAGGCTAGAAGGTTTGGCGTTGTTGGCCTGATGGGCTGCAAATAAAGTGGGGGCTAGTGTGATCAGAAAAGCACTGTCGATCGGGATCGACACATACCAACACATGGGCAAGCTCAGCGGTTGCGTTAACGACGCAAACGAGATGCTGCGCGTTCTTTCTAAGCAGCAGAGTGGATTTTTGGTTAAGCCGCTCTTGGAGGCTGATGCCACTCGTAGCGAGATTCGGAAGCAGTTGCAGTGGGTAATAAAAGAGTCTGACTTCTCCATTGTCTATTTTGCAGGCCATGGTATTAAGACGCCGATTGGGACGTACCTCACCCCGCATGACGGTGACGAGGAGGACGGCGTTGACGTAGCATGGATTCAGAGCGTTATAAATGGCTTGGCGGTCGAAGACCAGACGGTGGTGGTTATCTTGGACTGCTGTCACAGCGGGGCAACCCCTATTGGAGCGCCAATAAATGGCCGTCCCATAGATGCGAGTGACCTTCCACATGTCAGGGGTCGAGGCCGTGTGCTCTTGGCCGCATGTGGTAGTGAGCAGACTGCCAAAGAGATCTACGATCCACAGGGCACGCATCATGGGAGATTTTCGCATCATCTAGTGAGAGCTTTGGAAGGCTACGCGGCCAATGAGAACGGCACGGTGACCCTAAGTGCTGCTTATGACTATGTCGCACGCCAGTTTGGTGACGAGCAAGCACAGATGCCAGTATTTCGGGGGGACTATGACGGCGTGATCGAGCTCGCTGTCGGGGTCAAGCCTCTAGGCAACTGGCGCCCACCTGCAGACGAAGACTACTTAGAACCGGCGTTGGCAAATGCTAAAGCTGCAGATTTTCTTGGCAGAGTTCTGTCCAGCATTCAGGCGTCAGCTGCCTCGCACATCGAATGGCAGGAACGTGGCTATCGGCAGGCTTGCGCCACTTACGAGCCAGTCCGCAGGTGGTTTATGCGAGTCATAGACCGACAGCCAGAACTTCTGGCGGATGCAAAATTCAGTGCGCTAAATCGCGACCTGCTTATGTATGGTCAGCAACTAGGCACAGTCAGTCCCGGTACGCAACTTCCACAAGGTAAAGTAGTTAAATCTCTCGGTGCAGGAACATTTGGTAGTGTGCTTCTCATTTCGAATGCGGGTGAGAGCAGTCAGTGTCTCAAGGTGTTTCACGCGAATGATCTGCATCAGGGTGAGAAGGTCGCTCGTTTCCGGCGCGGTTACCAAGCAATGCGACAAATGGATCACCCGGCCATTGTTAAAGTGCGAGAACTCTCCGAAGTCCCTTTAGGTTTTTTCATGGACTACATCGCGGGTGCCAATGCCCGTGATTTCACGCCAGGGATCGTTTCGGAGCCATCTGAAATCGTACGTCTCTTGCTTCAGGTGGCTGAAACGCTTCAACACGCGCACGGAAAGCAAGTCATCCATAGAGATGTGAAGCCAGAAAACATATTAATCAGCTTCTCAGACTCCGGTGAGACCAATGCGTTCCTTACCGATTTCGATCTTGCATGGTTCGATACGGCCACTAAACTGACAAAACTTGCCGATGGGTTTGGTTCCCAGTTTTACGCTGCGCCTGAACAGATGGCTCGACCCAATTCGCCGGCGGCACGGTCGGGAAAAGTAGATGTCTTCTCATTCGGCCAGTTGGTTTTCTTTTTCATCACTGGACGTGACCCGGTGCCAATGGATGGAGAAAGCAACTCAAAGGTTCTGCAGTCAGCTCTGGCTCAGCATTGGACTGAACCAAGGCAAGCGGACACACTGCATAATTTTTACCGAGACGCCACTCAACAAGATCCAAAGCTTAGACCTTCCAGCTTTCGAGATATCTGTCAAATGCTAGCGGAAATTCTATTGGGCCTACAACCAAACTCGGACGAATACGAGCTCGGACACTTTATGCGTTGCCTTCGTTTCACGGTCTGCGGTGACTTTAGCGAGCTTCCTACTCCCGCCGTGACCACGCTCCGTTCAAGATCTGGGAATACCGAGGTTGTGGTTTATATCGCCACTGAGAACCAGGATAAAGTCGCGCTAGATGTGGCTTTTCACCCGGACAGTCTAGACTTCGAAGGTATGAGATCACAAGATGCAAGGCAGTTGGTTAATCATAGAATTGATGCGGCCATTCAGAGCTACTTGCAAAGCCATGCAGTTCGAAGGACCGGCAGCAAGGGCGGGGGCTTTGAAGCAAATGTGCGCATCGAGAACCTCGCGAAGAAGTCTGACGGAGTTCTTCGGGCTTGTGAAATCATCTCAAAAGTAATTGATGCGATCGAAAGACGCTGACGTGTCGTCACGAATTGCGGATGCTGCGCAAGCGCTATCCAAACTTAGGGAAACTCTGAACAAGTCCACCGAACACCCCCATGACACGTTGACGTGATCAAAGGAGCCCAAGTGATGAGCCAGATCAGTTTCGCTGATGCCGA